>Ga0208614_1000527_pt1 | contig 11371 bp, 21 predicted proteins | sample CryBogCBE23Jun09_FD_184554 | JGI IMG/M metagenome (GOLD analysis project Ga0208614, IMG submission 184554) | Freshwater microbial communities from Crystal Bog, Wisconsin, USA - CBE23Jun09 (SPAdes) | ecosystem: Environmental > Aquatic > Freshwater > Lake | place: Crystal Bog, Wisconsin, USA...
TAGATTTAAGCTTGTTATACAGTCTGTCACTGTGGTTTGACCTGCTGATATGCTTGATATTAAGTGACTCAAGTAGTCGGACGGTAATATCTCGGTGCTTTCCAATGTCATACTTCCACTCTCCGCCGTATCCTTCTTCCCAACGACTGATTTGTGGGAAGTCAATCTCATCGCCAACCGATACAACTTCGTCTGGCTTGTATGCTTTAATAAACTTTGCTAGTGTGTCGGTTGCACCGACGTCGTGGAAAGGACTTTGTAAGTCTGAAATAACAACTATTGTTTTCATTGTTAATCTACCTTATTCCTAAATCGTTCTAAAGTATCATGGAAGAAAACCTTTTGTTGCTCGCTCATATTCTCGGGATACTTCAACTCAATAAGTTTTCCAACAGCATCTTCAAGATTTTTGAATCGCGCTTCCCTTAATGTGTATCTATCAGTCATTTGAGAAGCGCGACATCTGTCACTCAACTCAGATAAATTACGTTGTAAATTAAAAATTAATGAGCCATTAGCGTCTAATTGTTTTTCAAGGTTTTCAATGCGCTTGATAAGTTCTTTTTTTCTCATTGTTTCGGCCATACCCCTCGTTGCACCATCAGTCCGATGACGCCGTAGTTTGCTAGGTCCTTGAAACTATCTTCAATGCTCTCGTGCTGTGGCTTGATGCCATCCTTTTTCATAAGGTTCTTGAGCCGTTCAAACTTATCGCCAATGCGTACTAGCAGGCCGTTAATAGGTCCACCGTGTGCGTTGTTAATATTGCCAGGGCCGTAGTCCAACTGCTTGGTGATAAGCAAGTTGCCAATCTCGTCCATTACTTCCCAGACGTCGGCGCAGAATTTCTTGTGGGAGGCAGGGTAATTGTAATCTGCTTGGTCTGTAAGTCTACGTTCTGAATTAAAAAGCCGTTCTGTATCAACATCGTTATAGCTAAATTGATGTCCTCTTGACTCACTCATATCCCTATCCTTCCGTTTGCCCTTGGTATATATAATTCTTTGTTTCTTCATCTAGCTGATAAAAGTATATCAGGTCAGTACCATTCTCCATGTGTTGTACCAACTCGATAGTATCTAGCGCCCAGAATACAGGCGGCACATGCGCCCCATCCTTGGGGCCGTAAATAAACGTTGGGTCAGCGGCCACGTTGCACCGACATAATGTCATCAACAGTAATCAGGAATCCCTTGCTTGGGTTTGGTTCCTTCTCATTGCTGATGGGTCTGCCGTAACGGTTAATTGCTTCTTTCAAATCATCTGTGGTGGCAATGATAACCAGCTGTTCAAGCACGAATGCCCAGCGGTCTGCCTTAGTCTTCATCAAGCCTGACTCAACCCAGTTATGTGTAGCTCGTGAATAGAACGCAGTCTCAATGTAGATGTTACCGGTCTGCACCCAGCGCCTATCGCGCTTGACTTCTACGGTCAGCCCGCCAGTGAGGATGTCATTGACGAGCTGCTCGCCCTCGTGCCCATACGAAAAGTCTAAGTCAAAGTCTGACATCTCTGGTGTCATTTGTTCTCCTGCACCACGGTAACTGTTATCTTGCCACCGGTGGATGTATCGTACTTGCTGGCTGTTTGGATAGCTTTGGTAACTATCTTCTTGGCTTTGGCTAAGTCGTCCACTAGCAAGCCACCTGTCAGCGCATCCATGGCACCAAGAGCAAACTGCTCGCCACTGCCTGCGACATACAGGTTATTAACTGTACGCTCCCACGAGTAATCCTCGTCAATGCGGTACACCTCACCCTTGACAACGACAATCCAGATGTTGTCATTCTCTACAGCTGAGTCACCCTTATTAACTTCATACCCAGCCTCGTTAAAAGTACGGCGTATTGCAGGAATAAGCTGGCGAGTGACATACTTGTCAATGTCCTTGGTGTTAATCACTGGTGGTACGAAGTCATGTTGCAGCAGGTTAATACCTCGTACCGCACCAGCACCGGCAAAAACTAGATTGCTATTCTTAAATACTTTACCGCCTGGAATGTTGATGGCAAAGCCATCCTCGCCGGAGGATTGCGAATCAGCCCCGACTACTACCCAGTCAGGGCCTTGAATCGCTGCGATGGTTGTCACGCCGCTATCCTCTCGGTAAACCAATCCTTGCCAAGCTGTAAGTATACATCATTGGTGTCCATATTGTCGGGAAGGTGGACTATTTCCGCTTTGTCCAAGTCTTCTTTGATTCGCTTGGCCAGCTCTTGGCCAGGGTTTCTTCCATCTTCTTTAACGTCATTATCCGCAAATATAAGGATGCGAGAATACGATTCAAAGAGTTTAGGAAACCACGGTTTCCATTGGCTGACTCCAGCAACTCCAACCGCAGGTATTCCCACGATGCCCGATGCCACGATAGTGTCAATCTCACCCTCGCAAATGGCAATCGTATCGCTAGGCTTATGCAAATCAAGTACGTTATATAGCCCAATCTTTTGACCGGTAGGCCAGAGGTACTTTGGAGTTGATTCATCTACGCTCCTGAACTTAATACCTACAACACCAGCTGGTGTGAGGTAGGGGATGGACAATCTATTGACGGCATGCTCATGTCCGGCACTAGGCTCCACGACGCTTCCAAGAAGGAACGTATGCGCGACTTCCTGTGTTATGCCTCGTGCCGCCAGGTAGGAGGCTGCCTGTGTTGTTAGACTGGTGGCGTATTTGTTTGCTGCGTCCGTGAGCAATGCTCTCTGCTTTTCGTTTAGCATCTTTGAAATCTAGCCCTTCTTTAGCCTGCACTAATGTGTATACATCTCCGAGTACCTGACAGACCAGGCAATTGTATGCCTGATTGTCGAGGTTATATGCTGCGCTAGCCATGGTGTCATCATGGATAACGCACTTGCATGGTATCCAGCCATGTCTGTCCAGCACATTGACGCCGTAATGTTCTAATACGGCGGCAAGGTCAGGCTTCGATACCACCAGTTACCTTCAACCACTGGTTTAAGTCTTGGATAACCCACGACTGGTCTAGCCCCGCCATGCGGCGCTTGACGATGACATAGGCTGGTGGCGTAACATCTAAGTTACGCGCCTTGGCATAGTTAAATGCCTCGGTGGTAGCCTCACGCCAGAACTGTGGCAAGTCCATCTTGGCTGTAGCTTTTAGCTCAAAGATGTATGGCGCACCTGCAACGATACATACGATGTCGCCTTCGTCGTCCTTGCCAGCGAGGCGTAACCTTTCGGATGCTAAGCCTTTGCTACGAAGGAACTTGAGAATGCCTGTCTCAAAGGCGGAGCCTTTGCGCTTACCGTATGTACTCATAGTCCTAGTATCTCACAGATGTCATAAGCATTGTGCTTGAGCAGATATTTTTTTGCAAAAAATTTTTCCTCGTCAGTGTTGGTGGTGTCCCAAGAATTGAGGCTACCGACCTTTCCTGAAAAATAGTCTACGCCCTCTTTGAAACTCACTGCACTGTCCTCCAACTCTCGGCTATGTGCTGTGCGGCACGGTCTGAATAGATACTCATGCGGCTAGCATCTGCCCACAACGTGACAAACTTATCGCCGGTGGCTGAGTGCTTAGCAAAGCGATTCTTGACTGCGGCCACACGAAACTCTCCGGACCATGGCACAAGTGCAACGGTAAGAATCATCTCAGGCAACTGGCTAATCTTGCCTTGGATAGCTTTGCGGCTAGGTGGCAGGTCAGGCTTGCCTTCATTCTCAGAGGTGTGGTGAAGCAGCATCACAGCTGCATCTGTCTCACGAGCAATATGGTGCATGGCTTTGGCAATCTCACGAAGGCCAGACCATTCATCATTATGCATGGAGACAACGTTCATCGCATTGTCAACGATAATCATGTGTGGGTACTGACCATAAGCCTCACCGTATGCACGAATGGCTAGGTCAACCTCATCAAGTGTAGGTGATGGAGCGAAGTCAAACTGCAAGTGGTCAATGCTTGACAGCTCCGATGCGTAGAATTCTCTACCCTCACCGGTTGCAAATGCTTCTTCAACAGCTGCAACCTGATGTCCAGTAATCATCGCTGCTGCGCGGATAGACGTTGTGTATGCGTCAGTATCTGCGGATATGTACAGCGTTGGCACCTTCATCTGTACTGCCATCCAGAGAGCGATTAAAGACTTGCCGGCATTTGGTTGTCCGGCAATCATGGTTAATTGTCCCCTGCGGAACCTGATTCCCTCACTAGCTAGCGAAGGAAACAGGTCCGGCAGTAGTTGATAATCACTAGTGCTTTTCGCTGCCGCTTGTGAAAGTGACAGCATCTAATGACTATCGGATGAACTTAGGAGCGCACTGGTCAGGAGTGCCCTTTGGTGATGGGCAGAACCAACCCTTCCATGTCTTTGCATCGCCTGGCTTTGACTCACGGTAGGTGAGCTTGCCGTGCTTGCAATGGCCTTCTTCGATAACCGCTGACGGAGCGGATGGTGCTTGTGCTACTGGTGTTGCACCCAAGCCAGCAACTGCGTTGCGGACACCACTGGCGTTAGCCAATGAGCCAGAGACAGCGCCGATGAGAGCGGCTGTATCTTGGATGGTTGCAAGTCCTGCTTCCAACTCAGCTGAGTCATCTGCATAGACGTTGACGAGTGTTCCATCTGCCAACTTAAAGTTGACTTGGAACTTAGTGTTTGCTTGTGCTGCCATTTTTTCTCCTTAGTTTATTTCTGCTAGTGGGTCGTAAATCTGTGCTAACTCTCCGCCAACGGCGTAACAATAGTCCTTTACGCCGCATGTGTTACATGACATGCCAATGTTTGGTAGAAAGATTTTGTTCTGTAAGCCACGCTCAAACTGCTCGAACAACTCTGTGAGTACAGGGATTGTCCAGCGGTCTAAGCCGGAAGCTTCTTCAAACTGTGCCTTGCGGGCTGAGTAATAGTAGCCCTTGTTAGGGCGTACACCGAATTGCATCTCCATCATGGAGGCATAGACTCCCAGTTGTAGCGATGAGTCTGGCATGTAACTGCCGGTCTTAAAGTCTACCACAGCAATGTCAGTGCCTGCCACTACGACAGCATCAGCAAAGGCTTTTACGTTGACGCTACCGAAGAAGTTGTTGAATCCGATTTCAACTCCGGGTACACCTTCTGGTGATACCCATAGCTCAAAGCCTGACTCCTGCCAAGCGTTGATGAAATCGAAGAACATCTTACGGCCATTCTCATCCCACCAAGTCTTGTCTTCCTTGTTGGGGTTAGCCTTAGATGAACGTCCGCCTACGCGCCAGTCAGTTGGATTGGTGCTAGAGCGTGACTCAACTTCTGCAATCTGCTCAATGAATGATTCTTCCCAAATCTTATCCCAACTCATGCGAGTGAATCCTCTCCTGATACAAGCTTGCGTGCTTGCTCAAGGCCTAGTTTAATCATCTCGTTAGGCTCATTGTCAATAAGCTTTTGGATTTGCTTGCCAAGTGCTAGCCGCATGACGACTTCGGTTTCAGCAAAGGCTTGTTGGAAAGCCTGCTGGCTAATAATCTTTGCGTGCTTCTTACCCATGTGATTCTCCTAGCGGTGGTGTGACTGCAACGGCGAGGCTACCACATAGCGCACAGTTGATGTCCAGGAAATAGATACCGATTTCTCCGTCATCGTCAAACTTACACTTGACCGACCAGAGGTCTGACCCGCATGGGCATACTTTGATTGGGCCGAGATTACGATAGTCGGCTTCTGTGCCTGTTGTTGGTTTGAGGTTAGCGATGTCATCCATCACCACTCCAACGAGAACCAGAAGAACAGAAAGTCGGCGTCGATGCCGTACTTGCCAATGCTGAATCCCAAGCGGACAGTGTGCTTGCTGTAACCGGTGGTCAGATTGACCCGATTGCGAAATGTAAATTCTTTTGTCATTAGAATGGTGGCTTATCCGTGAGAGGTGTTTTAGAATTTTCAAACTGCTGGAGCAGGAACTTCTCTGCTGCTGCGTGGAACGCAGACCCACCGACGAACCACCATGCTGGCTCGGACGGTGCTTGTAAGTCACGCTCTAGTTGCCATGCTTTGCCACAGCGAATCCATGAGGTGAGCGAGCTGAACGAACGGTGTGCTACTTGTATATCTGACATGGGTGAAATGTAGCATATGGGCAGGCGTGGCATGTCAAATGCAACACGCCGACGATTTTGCAACTGGGTTCGACTTGACAAGGAGCAGCTGGGTATGTGTACAATATGAGCGAAGCGAATGTAACAAATACTCGGGGCCTTTTAGGCCCCCGTTGAGGCGGCTAGGCTGATAGCCTCTAATTGTAAAACGGCATAAAAAAAGAAGCCCCGCACAAGGCGGGGCGTTCTCGTTTAACTTTACTTAGCTGGTGGGACTGGAGCGTTAGCAACAGTCTTGAAGTGGTTGTACGCACCGTGAATTACAGGCGCCAATGTGCCAACCAATGCAGCCCAAGCAACGTGCTTGAGGTTGTGATTGCCTGTTTGCCAAATGGCAACAGCTGCTACGAATGTAGCAATTAGGTAATGCTCGACGATAGCTTTGTTGAACTTCATGTCATTCTCCCTATAGTGAGATTAGTTTGTCCATTTCGGACTACCAAATCCTACCACGAAGACGGGGAGGTGACGCTTGTTGGAAGCGCTGTAAGCGCGAGTTTTCAGGCAGACTTCGCCACCATTGGCTTGGCTACCGGTGGGCTTGACATCAGGACTGGTGTTACCCTCGATGGTAGTTATCGTGCCATCGCCGTTGTCCTTGACAACGATACCCACATGCTCAATGCCCTTGCCGTCAAAGCTGAAAAAGGCTATATCGCCTGGCTGAGGCTTGGCAGTGGCAGGGCTAGACCATTTGCCTTGTCCCTTGAATGCCTCGGCTCCAGCGGGCGTATAGACGCAATTAGGCATACTTTTGAAGCCTATCTGTGCCGCACACCACATGACGAAGGAGCCACACCAGGGCTGGCCGTCGTGGCCTGTGAAAACGCCGTACTTAGTCTTGTTGTCCGGAACCTCAATGGTTCCAATTTCGCCATGAGCTTTCGCTACAAAGTCCGCTGCTTGTGTCATTGCCAGATTAACCTCTCTGCTAAGTCTCCTGGGTTACATACATCTGGGTTGGCGCAGATTGGATAGCCTGCCTCTGCGTAGCACTCGGCTACCAATTCAGAGCAGATGTAACCTGCATGGTTAGCCAAGTAATGCATGAATTTTTTGGGAAAAATTTTTACGCCTAATGCGCGAAGCGCAAGCATGGCAATGATGCCAAAATTGTATGGCCGTCCGACTGCTGCTTGGGCATGCTGAACAATCTTTGCTCGTTGCTCCTCAGACAATTCTTCGTGCTGGTTCCATGCAACCAATGGGTAATTGCTAAGGTTGCTAACAGCAACGCCAGTAGGGTCAGCTCCCACAATCTTGCCATCGCCAATATAAATAAACGCATGGTTCCAGCGAGACACCGTTCCTAGTCGAATAAGCTTGCCGAAGAATCCACCGGTGCGTACTACGCCGTAGTCACCGATGCGTGGTTCGTATTTAGTCATGTAGTTGCTGCTCCATGATGTCCTGCAGGTGGTCAATCTCCTGCTTCTCTAACTTCAAGATGTGGCGAATAATCATTGCATCACGCTTGGTCTGGCCAATCATGGCAATACCGATGATAAGCTCAACGGTAACTGCCAGCCATGAGGCTAGGTTCATCCACTTGATATAGGCATGAGTGTCTGTAAACCATGTGGGCTGCGCCCACCAGACAAAGGTAACGCCAGTCCAAAGGATGACGAAGAACCAGTTGCGGATAATGCCTTGAATCTTCCAGCTAATCTGTTCAGAGAAGGTCAGCACATCGCCAGTGGATTCGTGGACGTACTTCTTCTTAAATGGGTTAATCATTATGCTCCCGAATATGCTGCTCAAACTTGCCATTGAGTGTGCCCAGGTCTACCGCTATATTCTGTTGCTTCTCTACCAAAGTCTCAATCATGGGGATGACTTGCTTACGGATAGCATCGTTTAATGAACCGCCAGAGTTAGGCGTTACCTCATGCTTAATAGTCTTGATGTCATTCATCTCAGACTTGAGGACATTCTGTACGCCATGCTTGAAGATATACCAGATGCCAGTACCAGTGGCTCCGATAGTAAAGACGGCGTTGTATGCGATAGTTGTTAAATCCGTGCTTGTCATTTTTGCGGTATGCCCTAACTGTTATACGGTACGGAATTGGCAAAGAAGCATTCCACCGAAGCCTTTGAAGCGACGCTCTGGTGGAGTCATGCGGATGAAGGTAAGACTTTCAATAACGCCACGGATAGTTTCACCGTTGGTAAAGTCTTGAAGAACAATGACGTCACCATTGGACTCAACGTCTTCTAAAGACTGTACGCGTTCAGCAGCACGGCCTTCATAACCAATGCTCATGTTGTATCTGTCACCTTCAAAGTCATAGCACATCAGAGGTAGCGTGATGATGCGCTGACGGCGAACAGCAGGCAAAGCCTTTAGCTGGTAGCCGTTAAATGAATCCTCGTTGCCAACAAGCTGGCCAGATGCTGCGAACAGAGTAAAGCGCAGGGCGAGAGATTCTTTTGGTGCCAAGTCGTACTGGTCAAGGCCAGTGATGTCCTGGGTGAAGTCGAAGTTGTTATCGACGGTAATGATTTGTGTAACTGAACCATTGGCATCGACAGCAGCTAAGCCAAGGCGTCCTGTCAGTGGCAGAGTCTGACGCAGCTTAACCAACTCAAAGTGCTTGTCTTCAAGGGTAAAGTAACGAATCTGTCCAGTCTGCAAGTAGCCGCTGGATACCAATGTGGTAGCCTGGAAGTACAGGTTGTCACCTGTCACACCAATGGCAAGCTTGCCCGTAGCACCAACGACGCATACACCGGCAGCCTCAAGGCTGTTCGGTACTTGCAGGTGGGTGGCGTAAGCCATTTGGTTAGGAGCAATTTCTTTGCTCAGGTCAATTTTTACCAAGCCTGAGTGGAAGGTTGTACCAGTGCCGTCTGGGTCAATGTAACCGGTGACTGTGCAGTAGGCGTAGCGGTCATTAAAGGTGACTGACTTACATGCTGCGCCGTTGAGGACTGTACCGCTGGCGGGGTCATAGCCATTGGTAATGACAGTCAACGGACCATAAGTAATGAAGCCAGATGATAGATAGCCAGAAGTATCAATCTGTCCTACGCGGATGCCCTTGCTGGTACCAAACACCATGTACTTGCCGATGTAGGAACCGAGTGCGTAGATGACTTCGCCCTTAGGCATGTCAGCTGCAGTTACAGCCTTGGTCAACAGTGGCACAGCGCCGCTGGTGTCAAGGATAAGACGGAAGACGGTAGAGGAATCGCCGGCATAGCCTGATGCGTAGATGGCGTTAGGGCCATCGCATACGCCTGTCCATGTCCAGTTGGTATCTGGATGGGCGTAGATAGGCAAGTTGTTATTGCTTGCAAGTGTGACGGTACCCGATGCAGATGCTTGGCTGACAGCAGCGTTGTTGACAAAGAAGGTAACGCTTGTGCTGTTGGCTACATTGGTAACTGACCATGTGCCGTTGTAAGGAGAGCCAACTGATGCGACAGTAATCAGTGAACCGATAGAGAAGTTGTGTGCAGCTGAGGTAGTCAGGGTGGCGTTGTATGAGCCATCTACTACGCTTGTGGTAACACCGAAAGAAATGATAGGTTGTACTTCGTACAGGTAGTTGTTAACGCCAGCAATGAGGCGCTGCTTGGCCCAGCCAAGAGCGACATGGGTAACAGTACCTACGGCTGATGGGTGTGTGAAGATAGATGTGCCACTGGTAGAGCCAGTCAATGGACCTTTGTAAATGCCTGTGGCATTAGCAGCGTAGTAGTTCTGTCCATCTTGAGCGACAGCGAGGATGGTACCTGAACCGCCCCATGTCAAAGTGGTGGTAGTACCGGCATCTGTTGTGCGGTACAAGGTAGAACCGTCAGCCCAGATGACAACGTTAACGCCATTGGCGTCAATGCCGCCTACCATCTTGGGAGTATTGGTGACAGAGTGTACAGCTGTAACATCTGGCAGTAGTGTTACCTTGCCAACGTTAAAGACTTCTACGCCGGCAGACTTGTTAAAGCGCTGGCCAACAGTCTGACCTTCGATTGGCTCTTCGTAACGAATACCTGCGCCGTAGTCAAAGCTTGACTGGCTGCGAAGCCACCAACCGGTAAGCGTCTGCTCGCCTGGTTCCTTCTGCTGGTCAATCTGCTGCTTGCGGTATTGTGCAGTTTCGCGCTTGTATGGATTCTCCTTGTTGGGTCCAAGGAAGAATGGGATACCGGCAACTGCTACGTCATACTGGTTGGAAGTATTTTGGTAAGTGTTGCCCGAGTTTGCTGGTTGGCCAATTGGGTCAACTGGGCGTTCCGCTATATGTAGATAGCCATCTAATGCCACACTTACTCCTTTAATAGTTTCCAATAAAAAAGCCCCGCCGTAGCGGGGCTGTAAAGCTTGTGTTACTTAGGGAAGTAGCGCTGCTACTTCTTCGCCTGTCAAGCCAAGCGACTGCAACTTAGCCTGTGCGGCTAGCTTTGCATCTGCCTTAGCCTGGTCCGCAGCAGCTTTTGCCTGCGCGTCAGCAGCAGCTTGGGCTGCTTGCTGGTCGCGCTCGGCAATCTCAGCAGCAGTCAGAGGAATTTCTGTTACTTCGCCAGTAGCGCAGTTAACCTCGATACGAGTATCAGCCATTTGTTACTACCTCTTTCCAAGAAGTTGTTGATTCATCCCATGAATACATCTTGCCGTCTGTTGGGTACGGCGTTGGTGCTTGCCACTTGAAAGTAGCATCTAAAGTCCACGATGGGAACGGCTGCGGTGCAATGAAAGCATCCTTAGCCGCATCGTAGGTGTAGCCAATGCCCGCATAGTTAGCCCGAATCGAACCATCCATAGCGGTCTCTACCCACTTGCCGCCGAGAGAATCTACAAACGATTGTCCAGCGACTATTACCTGTGTGACGATGTTGTTGTCGTCAACTTGTGCATAATAAGTAGCCATTAAGCCACCCTCCATTCCATAATTGTTTTAACGCTTTTGGAGCTATTGCAAGACTTACATAGGGGTTGAAGATTGCCTATGCTATGTCTGCCACCCCGAGCAACTGGGATGATATGGTCTAAGGTTATTCTTTCCCTTGTGCCACATTTGACGCATGGACTAGATAACAACTTATTTATTTCCTTGCTTAAAATAACAAACTTTTCATTTTTATTGCTATGTTCTTTGCGGCGATAGTTATACATAACGACCATCTCAGGATGGTCTTTTCTGTATTGAGCGGTTTGGGCAATGAGCTTGTCGCGGTTTAATGCGTACCGTTCTCTGTTCTTTGCCCGCTTGTGAGATTTATTTTTATCTGCCCAAGCTTGAGTGGAGGCTCTTGCCT
>Ga0208614_1000530_pt1 | contig 11318 bp, 8 predicted proteins | sample CryBogCBE23Jun09_FD_184554 | JGI IMG/M metagenome (GOLD analysis project Ga0208614, IMG submission 184554) | Freshwater microbial communities from Crystal Bog, Wisconsin, USA - CBE23Jun09 (SPAdes) | ecosystem: Environmental > Aquatic > Freshwater > Lake | place: Crystal Bog, Wisconsin, USA...
CAATTAATCGATCTTTTGTATCCGGTTGGATATTATCATCTTTATTACGCTTCATTTTATTACGCAATGATGCAACAAACTCTTCGTCCGAATCTTCATCTGTCGGTGTTGGCTCTTCCGTTCCGGAAGGAACAGATTGAGCAGTGTCAGCAGCAGGTTCTTCACCGGTAGTTGGCTGAGGTGCAGGAGTTGATTTTAAATCCCCCCAATCTAATTTGTTAGCATCGGTGCCAAGGTAAGCCTTAATAGTCTCTCTAGCATCTGCATCTGCACCATTTGGCATTTTAGCAATAGCATGTAATGCATTGACTAAACTAGGATCGGTGATACCAATTCCGGCCAATGCTTGAACAGCTTCGCCGTTTGCACCGACTGGTAAAGGTTCTGAAATTAAATCTTGTAATCCTGTTAATTCATCATCTGAAAAACCTTCAGTGGTAAAACTATTAGTCCACTCCTCAAACTTACTAAATTCATTAGTTGACATTTTACCTTCTCCGGTTGTTTCTTTGTGTATTTCGCTGACGTAATTATCTAAATCAAGTTCGTTAGTTTCTTGCATAATAGCATGTAGGATAGGAAATACTTCTGATAGTTCTTCATCGAATTTTTGGACAGTAAACGTTTGTTTATAAGTTTCTAGAGTGACTGCATCTAATTCAACTAACGAGTTATCTTCATTTTGTTGATTTTCCATCCAGGTTTCGTAATATTTTTGCTTACTCATGCTTTCCAAGTGATGCCTGAGCTGACTTAATTTTTGACCTGCTCGTTCTATGATATTAAATGCAGAATCATTAAGTGACGAATATTTTACTTTTTTCCCAAAATTACTTAATTTGATAATTTCTTCACAGGTTTTGATAATTTTCTTACCTGCATCGTCATGCGGATATCCTCCATTAGCAACGTGTCGTTGCATTGCACGGGCACCAGGAAGGTATTTAAATGGGAATTTAAATCGTTCTCCATCTTTATTTTGAATAAAGAGATTCTTAATTTTACGGCTACGAGCACCAATTTTATCTGGATCAATTGCTTCTGTATGTCGAATAATAAGGCTTGTATCTTCTAATTTTCTATATGAAGTTTTTGAACTACCAAACATCGATGATTCAGACACACTGTTAGGTTTCTGTTGAGATAAAAACTGAAAATCATTTTTATCTAAATTCCCTTTAGCGATATCTCGAGTATCAAATCTTAATAGTCTGCGTTTTGCAAAAAATCTCATTTCTCTGAGAAAATTATACCACGTATGTTGAATAGCAGGATCATTTCCTTCAGTGATTCCCTGTCCATAAAAAATTTTTAGATTTCCTATATCGTTGATCGATATACTAACACGGCCGAGATTGTTGTCGTCGATGACAAAATCAAAATCAAAGAATCTTGCATCTTTAGAATTGGTCGTAATAGATCCATTTTCATCTCCTAGTTGGAGATTAGAAAATCGGCTTCTAACTTTTTCGAATAAATCGTTAGCTATGATTTCGATAGGCTTCATTTAAATATTTATCCTATAAACACCGGCATAGGGAGATCATAATCTTCAGTAGTATACTCATGCATTTTTTCGTATATACTTGGATCCCAATCCTGTAATAACATTATCATACGTAAATTTAATAGTAATGCTGCTACTAGATCGTCGTGCTCGCCTACTTTAGATTCAAAGCTTAACCCCTTAGCAACATAGGCTTTTAATTGAGTAATCAACGGCTTTGAATGTAATTTAAGAGTATTGTTTTCGATCAAGTGTTTGAGTTTGGCACAAGTAGAAATTTTAGATTTGTGTGTGGTATTAAACCCTTTACGAAATCTTCGAACATGCCCTTTTTTGATAGGTTCGCTCAGGAATAAACCAGGGTATGATTCCTCACCTAGTTCATTAATTGCTACAAGTGCAGCTTCACCTAGCGTATTATTTTCTACCGAAAAATAAATGCTAGATGCTCTATTTCCTAATGAGCATTGATCGTCAATATATTTGGCAATATCTCGAAGGATTCGTACCTGTGACTGCACTGGAGTGGTGTTATGATGCCACTCTGCAACCTGCTCAAACGTTGGCAATTCTAATACCTGAATTCCTGCAAAGTCGCCGCCAGTACCTAAGCTAGGATCTAAACTAAGAATATAAGTAGCATCTGGATTGACTTTTTTATACCAACGAACTTGTCCCATATTTGTTACAGGTTCTTTTCCTTGCAATCCGGCTAAACAGATGGAATTGACCAGGGTTTCGTCAAATACTAAGAATTCGCAGTTATGTTCACGACGAAATCGTTCTTCGCCGATTTTTGCAATTTCCTCAGCTTTCCATTTTTCATCGCGATCAGGATGTTCGTTCCATAACGCCATATAAGCATGGAATCCATTTTTACCTAATTCCTGAGAATTTCCGAATTCATCTTCGCATTTATTTGCTTCTTTCCAAATTTGTGCAAATTGATCTTCGTCGCTGTTCGGAGTTGATGTAATAATTGCTTTACCGCCTGTGGCAAGAGTAGGGGAAATCGAAGTCCAGAATTCTGTAGCAATATTAGGAGGAACAAACGCAAATTCGTCACAATACAGTAAAGAAAGAGACATACCACGACCGGTAGTTTCAGTTGTAGTCTGTGCCATGATACGACTACCATTATCAAATTCGATGCTTTCCTTGTTATAACTAGTTACACCTGCACGAATATGATCTGGGCACAGTTCGTACGCATATCTTATTCTACTCATAATTTCTCTTGCGCCCGTATATTTGTGAGCAGCAATTAAGATAGTACTATCCGGTACAAACATTGCATACCATAACAGATATCCAGCCGCAGTGGTAGTTTTACCTGTCTGTCGAGCAAGCATGTTAATGTTAGATCGATAATTATGATAACTATCAATTAATTTTTTTTGATATTCAAATGCTTGATATTTCAACTTACCTTGAGTCGGATGTTGAATATAAAAGAAATTATCTAAAAAATAGTGAGGATCAGTCATGCAATTTGCAATGTCTAATAGATCCTGTTCTGTAAATTTCTGCTTCTTGTGCGCAGATTTGATTAATGAATTGTCAGCTGCCATAATATTATTTACTTAAAAGAACAGACTCCGAAGAGTCTGTTCCAATTTCCAATTAGTTAATTAACGTCCTTTATTTGACTCGTTAATAAATTCTCTATAATCCTGCATTAATCGATTTGCTAATTGCTCGGTACCTTCGTAGGTTGGTTTGTAAGGGTTACCGCCGCCGTTTTTCTTAGTTGGTTCATTTTGACGAGGAGTTACTCTTTTATCACCAAAATCGTGTGCTTCGATTTCTTCTTCTGGACTATTTGTATAAATTCTATCTTCTTGTGCCTCTGCTGCCATATCTTCATCAACATCAGCTTGATCGATTATGCTAATTGCATGAGCCATGTCAGGTTCATCTACGTGTGCTGGGGGAACTTCTGGACTCATATGACGTATCATTGCAGGTTCTTGACTAACTGGTTTGACGCCTGCTAATGACATAATGTCTTTTAGAATTCCACTTAGTTCAGGACCGCTCGATGCACTAACACTGAAACTAGCCGGAGTATGTTGAGATTGTGAGCCAATCATCCCCATTTCTCCGCATTCTGAAATGTTTTCATTAAGTAGTCCGTCGGATTCTACATTAGACATAGTAACCAATGTTTGTTCGTTAGTCAACGACGCTCCGGCTACTGTAGGATTAGCTGCATCTAGTTCGGCTAATCTTTTAAGTACATCGATCATTTGCATATTATTTTCCATTCCTTGTTTTTACAACAGGACCTGTTCTCGATTTAGCAATCGGACTAACATTGCCTTGTGGAAGATCGTTGGTTGTTTCTGCAATACCTGCTGATGGCCTTAGTTCTCCGCGCGCTTGTTGCTGTGCTTTTAGGTCGTCGCTTAATGCTTTTACAAAGCTCATATTATATTTGTCACCGTAATAATTATTAAAATCTTCGCTTGGAGATTCTTTAAAATTAGGATCGTTTAATAGTGCGCCTTCGTAGGTTTTTCCTGTTTGTTGGTATTCTTCTGAAGGTTCACCTGGTCTACGAACAACTACTCGTTGCTCATTAATCTTCAAACCGTTGCCTATATAATTGGTTAATTCATGAGATGTAACAGGATAATCTAAAGTAACGTCCCAAATATTTACTTCTGAATTTTGAATTCTAGGAAAATCTAAAGGTAAAGCCTGTACTGGAGTTTTTGCTGTTTTATTAAATTCTAAAATCTGATATTTTTCTAAAAGAGTTTTAAGAGTACTTTCGGCTTCGTTGGTAATTTCGCCAGCAATTTTAACCTTAAATGAATAGGTCTTTTTAGTCTGTAAAAGATAATCGTTGAGAGTTTTCATATCGTTTTTCCTGTATATTATTTATCTACTTTTTTGAGTTTTTCCAGGAGACTATTGCGATCCGTGACAATGAAACCGCTTCCCTCTACTGGATCCTCGGAATCATTATTATTTTTCTTGTCAATTGCTAGTTTCTTAAGTTGTAGTTCTACCATTTTGAGTTTCTTATCGATTTTTGCTGACTTAGCATCAACTGCGGTCTTAAGCATATTACCTGCAACTTCAAACATGCGACTACCGTATTTGGCTTCTACATTCATTCCTAGATCCATAAGGTCTTCAAACGCTTTCTCGGCTTTATCTGCTAGAGTATCAAGTTCGGCATCACTGATGTCTCCTAGTCCTTTAACTCTAGGTAATGCAGAACTAATTTTATCAAACTCTTCCAACTTATTTTGTAGATTAATAACCGTAGGTTTTTCCTTGGTAGGTTTGACTATTTTCTTTTCCTCTACTGGATCAATATTTAAAAGTGTTTCTAATTTTTTAGTCATAATATTACTTATCGTCTTTTACCACCTAAATTGAAAATATCATCTTCTGTTAATACTCTAAAAATAATACCGTGTTTTTTTGACCATTGCCTTGCAACCTGCCATTTAGCCATATTTTTAATGTACTGTGCTTGGTTGTAGGGATTTTTCCCTACTGATTCTAACACTGCTTGATTCTTTGGTTTGATTTCCCATAATTCAGTATGATGTTTTTGATTGCGATCAACATAGACTACTAGAAAGTCTGGAATATATACTGTATTCTTACCGGTGAGTGGATCCCTATAAGGTATTTTTATAGATTCGCTAGCCCAATTTTGAATAGCAGGATTTTCGTCACACAGTTTCATCACTGCCATTTCCCAGGATGAACGATATAATGGAGTTCCTAAACCTACATATTTTTCAGGATTTTTTAATTTAAAAAAATTCTTTGCGAACTTCATACTCATGCAATGATATTCCTTGATACCTCTTCTGCAGGTGTAAATGGAGACGCAGTTCCTAAACTGCTAGATTTATATCTGTTATAATTTAATAATTCGGTAATTAAATTGCTTAATTCTAACTCGTTTAATCCTTTTAGTGATTTAATTAAATCAAAAGGTTTAATTTTGTCTATTAATGCTTGTTTTAAAACTACATATGCCATACTTTGTGCAGCATCATCGCCGAATCCTCTACTAGAAAAAAATCCAATCATTGCATCATAAGTTGCAGCATCGATACTAACCGGCTTTTTGTTGTATGCATCAAAAATTTGAAGAGTAGATTGAGCACTATTTTGACTTTGATTAGACTGAGGAAGATTGTTATAAAACGTTGTCATAAATGATCCAATTTGTTAAACTAATGTAGTATCAGATGCTAGTAATGAAGAGCCCGAAACATCTGTTTGTTGTAGAGTTTGAATAGTATTTAATCTAGTGTATTCATCAGAATATTTAGAATCAACAGTGGTCTGCAAGCTATCGACAGCAGCATATGATGCAATAGCTTCATTTTGAATTGCCGCAAATTCCTCAGCCGAAGAAGCTTGATTAAGTGCAGATTGTACATCTGCAGGATCCAATGTTTGACTTGCAACAAAATCATTATCATTTGACCATGAAGTGCTTAAATCGTTAATTGCTGTTTGTACATCTGCAGGATCACTGTTTATATCAATATTGTTACTTGCAGTATACGGACTACTATCTGCAAGGGGTTGTACTACGTTAAAATAATTACCCGATGCAACCGTAAACCCGTCTGGAGTTTCATCAAAAGTAGATTGGGTAAATGCAGCATCGGCTATATCAATATTTGAATCACTAATCGACGATAAAAAATCTGCAGATATAGTACTAGGATCTGACGAAATAGGCGGAGTTCCGTTAAACATTAAATCCTGACTATATGTACCACCTATTAAGTCCTGTGGCAAGCCAGATCCGGTGAGTGCAGATATCTGATTAGCTTCAATTTGACCTGAGATAGTATTATTATTTCCAAGATTTAAATTTAAATTAATTCCAAGTCCATTTAATGAAGATTGAATAATCCCTGAGGGATTATTAAGGGTTGAATAACCGTTGCTGTTGCCAACTTCCTGCCTAACTCCCTGAGTATTACTAAGAAGATTATTTTGATTTTTTGATAATAATGAATTAAGTACATCTGATTGCGTCAATTGAGAATCAGGATTAGTCAATCCTGAATATTGACCATATACTTGAGAAACTCCAGATGCAGAACCGTTTTTTGACCCAACACTCAATGGGCTGGGAGTATTATCATAATAGAGATCTGCAAATCCTGTTGGATTATCTAATTTAACTTGACCAGTTCCGTAGAATACAGTTTCATAATCTATCTGCATCTTACTTTCTGCAATCTTATTTCCCTGAGTCTGGTCCAATTTATCATGTTCCCAAGATTTTATAATAGGATTGATCAATTGATAACTGGTAAAAATTTGTCGATTAAGTTGATATAGTGTAATTGATCGGAAAAATGGAGTGTCTACTCTTCCTGAGTTTAACCCATAATCAGTTGGCGTAAACAAATCATTTGATGGATTATACTTGTTATTTGAGTATGCGCCTGTGGGATTATCTCTAGCAGTTCCTAAAGGACCAGTTCCATCGAGATTAGAATCATTATAATAATATTTAAAATAATTTAACCACAAATTATGAATAATGTTGGAGTTATCATCATGGAATGCAAATGATACAGTTTGATAAGTAATATTTTTTTGTATTAATGTTTTTCTATTATATTGGTTAATTACTTCTGTGGCTATTTGGTATTTTGGAAGTTCAACGTTTTTAACCATTAAGCCTACTTCATTATGTTTCAGCTTTCCTAACCAATCAGTGTTAATAGCTGCTGAAGTGTCAATATCAAACACAACATAATAAATCCAACTAACTTTTGGCGTATGTGCGTAATCGCCGCCGCCGATGTACAATCGACTCGCATGTTGATAACTACGCGAGACAGCAGATCCGTTGGATTGAAGATAAGAACTTATAGGCATGATAGTATTTATATCACAAAAAAGGCCCGGTATTTAGCCGGGCCTTTGATGTTTAATAGATTAAAAGTGTTAACCAGTGGCCATTGTACGAATAGTACGACCGACGTTTTCACCAATACCGACCGGATTACCTCCAGCATCGAGTTGTGTAGCATTGTCGTAGACGATAGCCATCATAATATCTACTGGTTCGTTTGACTTGTAGTCGACGTTTGAGTAGGTTACTTTTCCTAGATAACAACCTGTGAGTTCAAAAGTTTCTAGTGTTACCGGAGTATATGCACCGTTGCCGCCATCGAGAATTTCAATAACTGTAGTAAACTTATAGTCAATACCGGATGCAGCTGATGACTGTTCGAAGAAATCATATTGCTTCTGAACCTGCTCACCCACTAGTCTACTAACAGCACCAGTTGCATCGTCACGTACTTTAAGATTCACATCAGAGAAACTGTACTTACCAGCAAGTTTGATTTTGCTGTTATATGCATCGAGTACGATTTGTTCAAATGAAATTTCTGGACGCGAACAATCCATTACTTGTTTGGTAATTTCTGTAGTTGGACTTGTTACACCAAAGTTCTGCAGTGTCACTCTAAAGCGATACTTGAGCTTTGGCATTAACAAGCCTTGACTAGCTGAACTTTGGCCCGCTGGTAACGGAACCGTTAATTTACTTAAACTTGCTACTGCCATTTTATAATGCTCCTATCTTTTTAATTCTATTATGCTAGCTTATAAGTACCAGCTTTGATTGCACCAGTGTTAACCAAGCGAAGTGGAATGTAGATAAATTCAACTGCTTTGACTGGTTCGATAGCAATGTCCATCCATAGTTCTGAACGATCAATTCTATCTGGTGTGTTATTTGATTCGTCACATACTACAATGAAATCGTAGATTGCACGTTGACCTAGTAATTCAAGTAATAAACTTTGTGCAGCATTTTTGATTTCATTACGAGTAATTTGATCATTTGGTTCAAACAAATATGGACGCGAAAGGATATCTAGTTGACGACGTAGATAAGCTACTAGTCGAGCAACATTGATTCGATCCAGCGAACTTGCTGCGTTAGCACGAGTATACTGACCAAACGAAACAAGCCCCACCCCATTAATTGTAGCAATTGGATTAACCTTCACTGATGCCAATACGTCTCTAATTGGCTGTGGCAGCGATGCTAGTTTAAATTCACCAGTTTGCTCATCAACGTATCCTACTGAAGTAGCATTGTCAACAACCCCACGACGTATACCTGCTGGTGCAAACCATGGATAACTCTTTTGATCGCTTAGTGCAAATGTACGAAGCATCATATGGCTAGGCGGAACAACAATGTTATTTCCACTTAGATCGTTTGTATATCCACTTGGATAGTAAAGTGCAGTATATTGATCGTAGCTTACCGCTCCTACATCGCCGTTGTCATATGCACCATTTGAATTACTACCCCACGCTTTTAGTGAAGTTGCATCGGATGGTAAACGGAATGGAGTATCTCCAATTACAAAAGCAGTAATACCGCGATCAGTATTTAGACCAATCAAATTTTGCACCGTTTCGACATATCCAGGAGCAGCGATTAAATTAAAGTTCAATCTATCTGAATCTCTAATTGCGGTATTCCCGTCAATTAATGCCTTCATAGAAGCTACAATATGTGAACGCTGCGCTTTACGGCCAAATGTACCTGATCCGTCATTACCGTTCGGACTTACAGAGACCCAACGATTCGGATTATAAGAAGCCATAGGATCGCCTGCAATACGCGGATTATATCCGCCGTTTGCAGTGATATTAATATAATTAGTTACATATTCCTTAACATTAAAGCCTGAACGACGTAGATTCCATAGTCGAGTTCCTCGTGGATACAATGCAGGATCTGGCGCATCTGGATCAACATAATTAGATGTTAATAGTGCTGGTATCGAGGAAGCAGTAACAGACTGTCCACTAGTAGCCCAACGTGCATCAGCAAATATCCAACCATTTGGTGAAGTATGATCAGTTGGATCCTGTAGTATCCACTGAAGTGTATTGCCATTCCAAACATAAATTTCATGACCATACATTTCTAAATCAGCAGTACTAATCCAAATATCACCATTAACTAACGGAGTCCCGTCGCTTTGTGTAGTTGGTGCAAGCGCAGACACTAGTGGTCCGTTTGGATCAGTAGTAGGGAATGCATTTAGATAACCTACCCATGAAGTTCCGTTATGATATAAAATATCTACCTGATCAACAATAGAACTATACCATAGCTGACCATTAGCTGGTTGTGTGCTCGGAGCAATAGTTGATGCAGTATATTTTAGTGTCGACCAGTTACTGGCTTTCAATGTTCTACCAGATGGTTCATAAGAACCGAGGTAATACAAATTAGCAGTGGAGTTTTCATTATATACTGTTCCTAGAATATTACTGCCGTCTGTGAATCGAATATCGCCGCCGGTGCTGTGTGATATCGATACAGTGCCGTCGGAATTAAGTGCAGCACTAACATATGGTACTCCACTGTTGTTAATTGCAGTAACTAGATGCACAAGCGTACCAGAATTTACAGTAACAGTAGTAGTGTTGTAATGTCCAGATGCACCTGGAATAGTAACATCAATTACAATTGTACCTGAATTAATAGTTACAGTTTGTGTAGTTACTGCACTTGTAATAGTAGTAGGAGAAACAGCAACACGCTCATGCAGTTTAAATTCTGCAAGAGTTGGATACTTTAATCCATTGTAATAATTATTATTACCGTGATCGTAGTTACTTTCTACATACAATGTTCCGACTGGAATATTAGCGCCGCCACCTGTCTTATCAAGGTTATAAATGGCACTGCCGTCTCCGCCGTATACAGGAGCACTTACAACAGTAAATGCACCGAGATCCGGGGACCACTGCTTAACTGACCAAATTTGTCCAGCATTAGGGCTAGTAGTCTTCATATAAACACTGCCAGTTGGATCTGATGTAAAGTTTGGATATTGGGTGTGCGGACCGACAAATACTGTTGGACCTACGAATGTAGTTGCAGTTGTTAGCCCTAGTTCACTAATTACGATTGCAGTAGATGTACCACCGATCAATATGTTACCATCAGCAGTTGATCCATTTGATGCTGCATTGCTATCTGCGTATAACGCAAGTGCGCCGCTTACAACTTTAGCACCAACTCCCTGAGAGTGCATTACATTATTGATCTTTGATGCTACAGTATATAGTGTATCACCATTATTAATTGTGATCGGTGTGGAGTTAATTATTAAACTGCCACCGGTACTTACTGTAGTTGGATTGGCTGTACCTGTAACAGCTGGCCAACTTGTGGTATAAACTGTGCTTGCAAAAGTAGAAGTATTGCCGTTGCTCCAAGTTTCGTTCTTCGAACCTACTAGTACCCAATTTCCATCGGAGTTCTTGTACCAAATAGAATTATTATTTGCATTACCTGCAGAAGTAGTTGCTAGAACAGCATATTGACCTTTTATACCAATATTTGGTGCAGGCGCTGCTCCCATACCGTTTACAGTGCTAGAAACATAATTACTATCATCGATTACAATCGGAGTCTTGTTGGTAAATGTACCAGTTGTTTGATTCCATTCGAAGATACCCCAAACAGTGTTTGCTGTATCTAACCAATAGCTGTAGTCAGCTGGATCGCCTGCAGGTGCTGTTGATTTTGCAGCAAGTGAAGCAAGGTCCACTGGAGCTCTTACAACATAAGCCTGCGAACTTACACCGAGCAAGCTATAAGCAGCCTGTAGACCGTATTCATTAAGCTCGCCGCCGTTAATTGGATTTCCACCTGCATCAGTATAGAACAGCGGAGTTCCAAATGTATCAGTAAGATCTCTTTGACTGGTGATTAAGTAAACTTTTCCAGCGTTAGCTGCTTGTGTACCTACTGCTACTG
>Ga0208614_1000531_pt1 | contig 11301 bp, 13 predicted proteins | sample CryBogCBE23Jun09_FD_184554 | JGI IMG/M metagenome (GOLD analysis project Ga0208614, IMG submission 184554) | Freshwater microbial communities from Crystal Bog, Wisconsin, USA - CBE23Jun09 (SPAdes) | ecosystem: Environmental > Aquatic > Freshwater > Lake | place: Crystal Bog, Wisconsin, USA...
CTAGTTAAATTCCAAGACTTTCCGTATAGATTAGCCATTGTAATAGTGCCAGTAGGTACATTGGCTAGCTGCCTTACTTTTTTATCGTTTAGCGTTATTACTTGTGTGGGTGAATTACCAAGCTCAACATTAACTTGAGCCATAGTTATAGGGCCTGATGCTGGAAGCGTCATTATGGGGTTCCGTATGCTGTTACGTTAGCAAGAGCAATAAAGTTGCCAGACGAATCTAAACTTCCTACGTTAGTACCGTTGTAATTAAAATATAATTTTGTCCCGCTAGGAGTTACGCTCCAACCGCCGGAGTTTGCAATTTGTGTGGCGCTAGTGGCCGTAGTAGCTGTAGTAGCATTGGTAGCCGTAGCTGCTGTGGTAGCAGTTGCCGCATTTCCGCCAATGTTTAAGCTCGCAGCTGTACCAGTAAGCCCTGTTGCAGGGCCATTAAATTGGGTAGAAGCCGTAATAGTAGTCGCGCTTAATGTACCTAAGTCTGATATACCAGATGCCGTTAATGTGCCGTTAACTGTAAAATTGCCTGCAGAACCCGTTTGAGCAGAATAAAAGTTTGTACCGTCTGTGTAGACTTGTGCTGTAACCCCGTTAGGAATAGTAACAACTGCTCCAGTTGAGGCACCAATAGTAATAGCGTAGCCGCCAGAAGTGTTGTTATAAACCACGTACATTTTAGGTTGATTTATGGGGGCAATAACTTGATAGACTGAAGAGTTTGTGCCTTGAACTATGAGCACCATATTACGAGCTTCATCTAAAACGCCGTTAAGGTTTGTCAGCGTATAGTTAGTGTTACTCATTGTAATAGTTTGAACACCAGCTACAGCCTGCTCAATAAGGGTCCAGTTAGTGTTGGTAGATGTGCCCCAAGAACCCGACTGGTCTCCGTTACCAATTTCTTGGATTTTTAAACTAGTTGTATACGATGATGCCATAATCTATCCTTAACATTTTTGGGTATTATCTACCGGTGCCCAATTAGGGGTTTCGTTTGTATCTATAGGGTTCCAAACAACAGTAGGCGCCACTCCTATTGGGAAATTGGAGAGTCTTTGAGTTTTTATGATACCAGAAAATGGTATTCCGCCAAAGCTAAATCCACCAAAATCGCCCATTTCTTGAACAGTAATAAGGACTTGGCCCCAGTTAGCCGCTTGGCTGTCATTAACCTTAACCCAACCAAATACGCACTGATTGTCGGCTAGGTTAATGTTCTCGGTTATAGCCTCTAAATAATGGAAAGCTGCTGCGTTTGAATCTAAAACTTGTATGCCTTCAGAAATACCTTCGCGGAAATTGGCAATAGCAACGGGTGTATCCGCAAACTTAGCGTTTTCAGTAATTGTAAAGAAGTAGATAGAGTTAATTGTTGAGGCGTCAGCAGATGTTAAGCTTTCTGTAATACTGCTAGCAAAAGTTGCAGATGTTGCTTCTATATCAGCTAGACCAAGTCCTTCCACAATACCTTCAAAGAACGCATCTTGTTCTGTATCAAAGTTTGCCGCTACTAGGGTTTCTACTATGTTTTCTAGGTAGGCTGAAATCTGCGTGCTTAAATCGCCAACACTAATAGCCTCAGTAATACTTTGATTAAATATGTTTTGTGCTGTAATAACATCTGCCACATTATTGTTTTCTGTACGTGCTGTGGCGTACTGCGCTGTTATATTTTCGGTTTCAGCAGCGTTTAAATTTTCAGTCTGACTTTGTGCAAACCGAGCTGTTATAGCTTCGGTCTCAGCAGCATTTAGGTTTTCGGTTTGGCTCTCTGCAAACTGTGCCGTTATAGCTTCTGTTTCAGCAGCATTTAGGTTTTCGGTTTGGCTTTCTAAATAAGCGCTTTGCTGGGTTGAGCTATCGCCCTCTGTTGTGTTTTCGGTTTGCGCTGTAACAAACTGAGCAGTTATTACGTCGGTTTCGGCAGCGCCAAAGTTTTCAGTTTGAGTGTTGTTAAATGTTGAAGTTTCTGTATTTGTATCAGCCTGAGTTACGGCTTCAACAATACCCTCAAAGAAGTTATCTTGCTCACTTTGAATATCATTTAGGTTGACTGTAACTTCGGTAATTGTTACTGCAAACTGCGCTGTTATCAGCGGTGTATCTTGTAGGGCGGAGTTTTCTGTAATTGTAAGTGCGTAAGAGTTCCCTGCTAGTGCAGCAAATGGAGACCGGGCAAAAGCAGATATCCCAAACACACTTACTTACCTTATTGAACGGTTGGTTCTACGGTTTTTACAGTTTCTACGGATGGCGTTGTTTCCAAAGATTTTTTAAGCATGTCCATAAATGCCTGCTTGCCAACTGACAACTGGTCTAAATTAAACCGTGCTGAATCCATTTTGCGGTCTAAATCCATGCAGTGGTTGCATAACATCTGTTGCTCTTGACTTAAATCTTCATACACATACTCAATACCGTCGATAGTAATGGGGGTCTTTTTGTCTTGTCCCATGACATTCTCCTATAAAATTGCCGTCAAAAAGGGCTGACGGCTTGCCCTAAACTTTAAGCCTTGGTTGTTGCTGGCGCTGCTGTTGTTGCCCAAGGAAGTGGTGTATTTTGTGGGCTAACTGGTGGGTTTATGATTGATGCAATTTGACCGTCAATGTTGGCGTAATAGTTAGCTTGATTGTCAGTAGCTTCGTTAATCCAGCCCAATACGATTTGCTCGGTGAGGTTAGCGTAAGGAATAAACCCTGACTCTTTAGCTTCTTGGGCAAACTGAATGTTGCCGTCAATAGAGGCAGTGTGAGTGCCGTCTGTGCCAGATACAGTAAAGAGCACATTAACCACATAATCAGGGTCGGGTGTGTTTACTGTGTACATCGAGTTAATTGTGGTTGTGTATGTTGTTGCCATTTTTATGCTCCTAGTTTAGCTTTGAGTGCGGTTATTTCTGCGGATAGTTCTTTTACAGCGTTGATTAAATGCCATGTAATATTAGATGTATCTACAGACATTACACCAGTAGATTCAGTTTTTACACAGTCTGGCAATACTAAAGCAAGCTCTTGGGCGATTGCACCAAGTTGAACACCCTTGATATCAACAGCATTTTCTTTAGGCAAATCAGTTATTTCGTCTGCGGTGCGATATTCAAAGTTACGCACTTGAATTGCATTGATTGCAGAAAGACCAACTGTGTTATCTACAATGTTCTTTTTAAGTCTTTGGTCAGAAGTAGTAGACCAAGTAGACGAGTTGTTTCCTTGATATACGCCACCACCATTAGGACTAATAAATCCAGTATTAGACCCTTTGCCAGCAACACCTGAGGTATTTCCACTTGAACCAATTACAATTGAATTATTATCAGTTGAACTTGAGGTTGATGCTGAAGTTCCAAGCAATACATTATATGTACCGCTTGTTAAAGTAGATGCTGCTCCATATCCAGCAGAATACCCAAATAATACATTACCACCACCAGTTACACCATATCCTGCATTTTGTCCTATCGCTGTATTTATAGTGCCAGTAGAATTTGAATAAAGTGATTGATAACCTACTGCTGTATTCCCAGATGCGGTGGTGTTGGAGAATAATGCTTCACGACCTAGTGCAGTATTTTGACTGCCTGTTGTGTTGGTGTATAAAGAATTAACAGCCATAGCTGTGTTGTTAGTACCTGAAGTATTACCTTTACCTGTTTGATACCCAACAAAAGTATTAGCATCACCTGTATTTGCTACACCAGCAGTATGACCAATAAATGTCCCTGCTACGCCAGTTGTATTTCCATAACCAGCTTGAAAGCCTAAGAAAGTGTTAGGTGTTCCTGTAGTATTACTATATCCAGCCTGGTAACCTACTGCTGTGTTATTAGATGCGGTGGTGTTGTTGATTAAAGCGTTATAACCAAGTGCTGTGTTATTTGCACCTGTAGTGTTTGAAAACATAGTTTGATAGCCCATTGCCACCAAGCCTGTTCCTGTTGTATTTTGGCGTGATGCTTGATAACCAAAAGCAGAGTTTCCTGTAGCTGTATTGGAATATAAAGTTTCACGACCAAATGCAGCTAAACCAGCGCCTGTTTGATTACTATAAGCAGCTTGATAGCCTACTGCGGTATTGTCAGATGCGGTGGTGTTTGAATAAAGAGCAAGACCGCCAAAAGCAGTATTATAGTTACCGCTAGTATTGTTACCTAAAGTATAAGTAGCGCCAAAAGCAGAATTTGAACTGCCTGTTGTATTAAAATACATTGCTCCAGTACCAAAAGCACTGTTGTTGCTGCCTGTTGTATTAGCCCCCAATGCTCCATTTCCAACTGCGGAATTGCTAGAACCAGAGGTGTTTCCATTTAGCGCAGACTGACCTATTGCTGTATTTTGCGTTCCAGTTGTATTTGCGGTAAAAGCATATGTACCAAAAACAGCATTTGTAGATGAAGCTCCTGCACCCAAACCAACAGTAAGCCCATGGACGGTATTGTCTGCGGAGGATGAGTCGCCGCCGGGGGAGGTTATCCCTGTTGTGCCGTTAAGAACGATTGTCATATAATTAGGCTCCTACTTTTGCTTGAAGGGCAGCTACTTGAGTCTGCAATGTGGTGATAAGGGCTTGTTGTTCTTGGATTGCTTTCATTAAAGCGTATTGCAAATCTGTTTGATAAATAGCTTTTAATGGTATGCCATCAGCAGGGGTTTCACCAAACCCTGATTTATCTACAAGCTCAGGAGCAACTTTTTCAACTTCTTGTGCAATAACACCCAAATTTAATTGTGTATCTGTTTGGTCTTTGTACAAAAATGTACGAACAGGAATTGCACAAATTTTGTCAAGGTAGTTACCAGCATCAGAAATATCTTTTTTGGTGCGTTCATCAGATAAATTTGTGTTATTTGCGGAATAATTAGAAATACCGCCATTTGATTTAACAATAAACCTAACTGCTGTTGCATCCGTAAAATAAATTGCTTCATTAAAACCATCGTTAGGTGTAGCTCCTGAATAAATAAGACCAATTCCTCGATTTGTAGTTGCTCCTGATGATTGAACACTTAAAGTCCAAGCGCCATTGTTGTTTGGGTTTCTAACACCTATTCCACTTGTTGGTACACCACCAGGAGAAGGTAAACTTGTAGTACCAACCAACAAATTACCACTAGAGTCAATACGAGCAGCTTCTGTTGCACTTCCTCCTGTTCTAAATGCAATATAAGTACCAGCAAGCTGCATTTGATACCAAGATACACCGGGATTTAAAGAGCTAAGTGTTGCTCCGTTTGTTGTATCAAAAGAAACGCCTAATGCTCCACCTGCAATACCACCTGAAGATGTAGCCTGACCAAAAGTAGCAACGCTGCTATTCCAGTTGCTTCCTATTGTGTAAGATGTTCCTAAAAGAACATTTAGCTTTGTTCCTGTTGCGGTAGTACCAATACCCACATTACCAGAGCTATCAATACGCATACGCTCTGTAGCACCAGTTCCTGTTCCAAAAGCCATGTAATTATTGTCTACGGCAAATTCTAATGCTTGGTTATTGCCAGCATAAACATAAGCAGAACCAGCAGTTAATACTCCATAACCACCATATCCAGTAGGTAAAATACCAAATTCATGTGTGCTTGCGCTATTTGTATATTTTGTATTTGCAACAGCAGAAGCACCACCATTAGTATTTGTAATAGTAATGCTTGTTGCGCTATTTGCACTATTAGACACATTTAATTTACTTGCAGGACTAGATGTTCCAATACCCACATTCTGTGATGTGTCCATCGTCAATCCTACAGTGCCGTTATTGCTGGCGAGCTGGAGGATGCCGCTAGTGTCCCCTGAAAGGTTTAGTGCTGTGCCAGAAGATGTTCCTGCACTGAGAATTGATGCCATGTGTTAAGCTCCTACTTTAGCTTTGAGTGCCGCAATTTCGGCTGCTTGGGTTGTTACTAAGGTGTTGAGTTCTTGAATTGCTTTAACGAGGAATGGGATTACACCGCTATTATCCATTTGTTGATATTTAGGTGTACCATCTTCATTTACCGCATCTTTTTCGCCAGTTACGCAATTAGGGATAACAGCTTGAATTTCATGCGCCAAAAAGCCATCGTCTTTACGACCATCTGTCCAAGTAAAGCTAACTGGATTAAGGGCTTCTACAGTAGCTAAAGCGTTTTGAATTGGCACTACATTATTTTTTAAACGATAATCAGAAGTTGTATTAAATGCTACAGCAGTAGTACCATTTTGTAAAATTGACCCAATTACAGAACCATTGTATGAAAATTGTGCATAAGGCGTTCCACTTGCTGTTCCTGATGAGTGACCAGAAAATACTGCTCCATAGTTTTGCCATAAAACAGTGCCAGTTGTAGGTGCTCCAGAAAAAGTTGTGCTTCCAACAGCAAAGTTACCACTACCATCAAACACACCCCTAGGATTACCATTACCATCAGATAACACAATGTAGTTACTTGATGTGCGGATGTCTAGACCGCCTTGATTGCCGTTGTAGCCACCAAGAATAGTATTGTAATAACCAGTAGTTACGCTTGTTCCAGCACCAGTACCAATAAAGGTGTTATATCCATTAGCACTTGTAGCAGCATATCCAGCAGTAGCACCAACAAATGTATTTCCGGGGGCTGTGCTTTGACTATACCCTGCTTGATAACCTACTGCGGTGTTGTTATTGGCGGTGGTGTTGTTTTGTAAAGCGTTATAACCAATTCCAGTGTTATTTCCACCAGTAGAATTATTTTGCAACGCACTTTGTCCCATAGCAATATTGCCACTGCCAGTTGTGTTGGTAGTCAAGGATTGGATGCCAAATGCGGCATTACCGCCACCTGTAGTATTGGAATACAATGCACGATAACCAAAAGCATCTACACCACCTGTAGTATTACTATATCCAGCTTGATAACCTACTGCTGTGTTATTAGAAGCGGTGGTGTTGTTTGCTAATGCTTGGAAACCAATACCGATATTAGAACCGCCAGTAGAGTTGCTAAACAAAGAATAAACGCCCATGCCAACATTACCAGCACCAGTAGTATTGCTATATAAAGATTGATAACCAAAAGCTGTTAAATTGCCTGTTGTATTTGAATATGCTGATTGATAGCCTACTGCGGTGTTATTAGATGCGGTGGTGTTTGCATTAAGGGCTTGTTGTCCTATTGCAATATTATAAGAACCGCTTGTATTGCTTCCTAAAGCATAATATCCAACGGCAGTATTGAAACTCGCTGTGCTATTAAATAATGCTTGGTAACCAATAGCTGTAGATTGCGCTGCTGTTACTCCATAATATGCGGCTTGATAACCTACGGCAGTATTATATCCAGCAGTAGTATTAGAATAAAGAGCGCCTGTACCAATAGCCACATTTGGTGTGCCAGTAGTATTGGCATAACCAGCTTGATAACCTACTGCTGTGTTATTAGATGCGGTGGTGTTGTTATATAAAGCAGAAACACCAATAGAAGTATTTGAACCGCCTGTTGTATTAAAACCTAATGCACCAGAACCTAAAGCCGAATTTCCAGCACCAGTTGTATTTCCATTTAAAGCAGACTGACCTATTGCTGTATTTTGAGTTCCGCTTGTGTTTGAAGAAAAAGCATAAGTGCCAAAAACAGCATTAGTAAATGAAGCACCACCACCCTTACCAACAGTAAGACCTGATATAGAAGCGTCATTGGTGACTGTAAGGTTGGTAAAGGTTTGTGAGCCTGAAGTCAGTGCAATAGTTCCTGTAGCGGCGGGGAGTGTTAATGTGTTTGTACCTGCAACTGAAGGTGCTTGAAGGGTAATTGCCCCTGATGTATCTCCACTGATAACTAATGAACTCATAGAACCACCCATCTACTGCCCGAAGGCACGGTTACTGATTTTCCACTAGCTATCGTTACAGGGCCTGTGCTTGATGCTGAATAGCCTGTAGGAATCGTATAACTAATAGAAATTGTTTGGTTGTTTACAAAAATGCCATTACCGGCAATAACTTCAGCTGCTGTTAATTCGCCAGTAGAAGGCTTAAATAAATACTCTGTGTTAGCAGTATAAATAACTTGCGCTGTACCTGATGTAGCATGCGCAAATAATGGATAGTACGCTGTTGATGAAGCCGTATCATTACTGATTGATGAACCGCCAACAGAATACCAGCCGGGTGTGCTCGCCACTTCACTATAACCTTCAAACTGTTTAGTGTCGGTGTTATAGCGAATCATGCCCTCAGTTGGGCTAACTGGTTCTTGTGCAGTTGAGCCAGCAGGTAATAGTACTGCGCCAGTCGAAGTAAAAGAAGCCGTGCCCGATGCCGTAAAGTTGGTAAATTTACCTGTGCTAGGTGTCGTAGCTCCAATCGACATATTGTTGATTGTGCCCGCTGTAGTTGGATTAACAGTTACCGTTCCGGAAGGGGACAAACTAGCGCTTGTATTAGCCGTTAAATTAGTAAAAGTACCGGCACTTGCAGTTGTACCACCAATATTGGGAGCGTATGTATTGCCTGATGGGTCTACAAAAACAGCTTCTTCAGAAGGGTACGTAATAAATACGTTTTGTAAGCCAGCATTAAAGTTAACTGTTCCACCAGCATTTGATGATGAGTAAACTGTATTACGTGTTAATTGATTGCCAGACGTGGTCGTGAAAGTGCCAAGGCCAACCTCCCAGTTATTACCTGATTGGTCGGCGATGCAATAATACGTTGTCGTGCCGCTTGTTACTAGTGCCGTAACAAAAGATTGGTATCCTGTTACTGCGCCAAGTAAATTTACTACTCCGGTACCCGGAGAGTTTGCGGTCTCTAGTACCCTATCTTTTACCAAGAACGCCATATACGGCTCCTAATTAACTTGTGGCAGTTGTGCTATATGTAACTGAAACAGTGTCACCGGCTGTAGTTGTTTTTGCAACAGAGAAGTTACCTTCAGAATATAAAGTACCGCCAGTGTTGCTTTGTGCGCTAGAAGCACCTGAACCTAGTACCAAGAAACAACCGTAAACAGTACCGCCAGAACCAGTAATTGTATAGGTAATAGCAGTTGCTGTAGAAGAAGTTACGTTAGATGGTGTAGAGCCAGTAGAAGTAGAAGAAGCAAACACTGCAGTACCACGAACAGCGGAGCCGCCAACTGTATAGGCAATAAACTCTTTACCACCACCAACCAAAGTTGTCATAGTATCAGTGGCAGCTGGAGTTAAACTGGCGTTTGTTAGACCTAGATATGGGCCAGTAACTGTGTATGCAGAGCCTTTTAGCAGGGTGTCAAGCATTAACTGCTTACCAGCAGCAACTACCAGATTTGGAAACTCTTCAGTCCACTTTAAATTACCTTGTGCATCGTGGCACTCAACGTACCAATGACCTTCAACACCAAGGGTCTCGTTTTTAATAGCGTTAGCTTGCATACTAATTTCTGCGTTATCGCCACAGCTTGCTAATTCTTTTTGCATAATTGCTCCTAACTAATTCTAATAATGGCGTTTGTCGCCGTGGGGGTTGGGAATGTTACAGTAAAAGTTCCTGCTGATGTGTTCGTTTTATCCGAACCAAAATCCAAAACCGCTACCGCTGCATTAGTTGTACCATTATATATTAAGGCGCACCTAGCAGTAAAGCTAGCTCCTGTCCAAACTACGGGGGCAAAAGATATATAAGCGGTGTTTGAATTGGTGTCGCCTACGGGCACTTGTGTAATGGTTAGGGGCTTTCCCCCGGCAGTGTAACCTGCACCAGATACTTCGTTGGCGGTTGTATAAGCGGTTGTTGAATTATTAAGGCTAGCGTTGCCAGTATAAAGGGCGATATTGTAGGTATATGGGGTGCCAACAGCAAAGTTTTCCAACCCTGATAAAAGATTTACTTTAAAAACCGTAGTCTGCCCTTGAATAATAGCCATTATGAGCCTCTACCACCAGTATTAATTTTAAGCTGGCCATCTCTGTAGAAGTCGCCACGCTCCATACCATCTGAGAGGCGTTTAAGCTGTGCCATGGACTCTTGGTACTTGTCTTCATAGTACTTAACCATATCGGCCTCGCCCTTCATGAAAATCATAGCTTCGCGCATAGCGCCATAGAACAAAACCGGGTCGTAGTTATCGCCCAGCCAGCTAGTTCCGCTTGCATTTGAAATGGCTGTTACTGTGATAGAAAAGCCGCTACCAGTACTACCAAGGGAAGAACAAGAAAGAACATCGCCCACGACATAAAAATTGCCGCCAAACTTAACGCTACAGGATGTGACTGAGCCTCCAACGATAACGATATCAGCAGTTGCATTAACACCTGAGCCTCCAGTTAAAGGAACATTTTGGTATACACCATTGGTATATAGCGTACCGTAGTTTGTTACTGCTATGCCGCTAATTTGACCTTGAACAATGGTTGGTGGGTAGTAGAAATAGTGCATTTCCACTTGGTAGTTTTGGTCTGGGGTAGGCCCAATTATCAGAGTCATCTCATTCACATTATTGTATTGAGACCCAAACAAGGAATAGTACTTTGGCAACCCAATAGCGTTTGTGGCTGGATATGCTTCACGGATAAAGTTGACGTCTTTGTTTAACAGGTAGTTGTAATTACCTAAAGAGTCAATAACCGCGATTGAATAATTAGCCAGCCAATCGTTGGGTAAAGCTACATATTGATTGTTAGCTGTTATGGTGCCAATAACATTTTTACGTAATGAAGGTAAGTTAACGCTATTGTATATACGGTCTTCAGCCTGCTGAATAAATACAGGAATACTAGCTACGAATAGCTGTTCTGTATTTTCGGCGTAGGCTTGTATGTTGTTATACAGCGTTTCGTAATTCATTCGGGTTTACCCTTAAGCCATTGGACCGCGTGACATACGACCTTTAGTGGCCGCACCAGCACCGCGCATTTCAATGCCGTCAGTTTTGGTTTTAGCGTAGTTACCTTTAGTGGTTGTGCCAGTGCCAATATTTGCGTTATTTAAAAATTCCGCGCCTGTTTCTGTTGATTCTGCAGGTAATTCATTGCCGACAGTTTTGCCGCTCATTGTGTGTGGCTTAGCATATGTACTTGCTGGTTTGTTGTTAATAGCCATGATTAGCATCCGTTCGCTTTTTCTTTGGCCAAATTACGGCCCATAGATAACATATCTTCATTAGTCTTTCCGCCAGCAATACCTTTAGCTGGCTTTTTACCAACCATAGTACTGACGTCAGAACCTGAATCACCTAAATTTCTACCTTTGGTTTTACCTTTGCTGGTAATTCCGTCAGCTGCGCTTCTATATCCCATGTTCTACTCCTAGTTAATTGTTACTGTTCCAACTTGCCCCTGACCTACTAAATAGTTA
>Ga0208614_1000546_pt1 | contig 11122 bp, 13 predicted proteins | sample CryBogCBE23Jun09_FD_184554 | JGI IMG/M metagenome (GOLD analysis project Ga0208614, IMG submission 184554) | Freshwater microbial communities from Crystal Bog, Wisconsin, USA - CBE23Jun09 (SPAdes) | ecosystem: Environmental > Aquatic > Freshwater > Lake | place: Crystal Bog, Wisconsin, USA...
AAAAGCTCATTGTGGCTCTGCACCAGCCATGTGTTTACCAGCTACCGCAGCAGCTCCTGAACCCGATACGATGCCCAAAGCACCAGCTAGTTCAGTAAGACTAATTTCTTTGCCAGAATAAATAAGATAGATTGCTGCGCCTGCTACTACAAAAAAGCCAAGCATCCACGCCCAACGAGCAATATCATGGGTTTGATTGTCTTTGCCAGTCAAAATGTGTGTAAAGATTTCGTTCATTTTTTGTTTAAAAATACGTCAACAATAATAGTAATGAAGCCACCGACTACAGATGCCACTCCCATTAAAGCCCACAAAGAACCTTTAGAACGCTCTGCCATTGCAAGAAGGGTTTTAATATCATGGCGCATTTCGGTCATCTCACGCTCCATAGCCTCAACTTTTTGCCACATTACACCGACTTTAACTGGGTCAATATCAACCATAATTACGACTTCATAATAAACGCCAAAGCGTAGTAAGGAGGCATATTTGCGCCTGATCCACTTACACCAGCAGTTGCGTTGGCCACAGTAATTCCAGTTACAGCACTTGCAGTATTAGGATTTGATGTACCAAAAAGGCCACCGCCATATTGACTGTTACTTGGATTATTTGTAATATATCCTTGTCCGTTAGGAGTTGCATGAACGTGTCCAGGATCTGTAACAGTTGCAGTATGGGTATGGCTCACTACGATTGCATCTGTAGAACCACCTGTAGCTCCTACTGCGTATGTATTTCCTGCCCCTAATACAAACGAATTGCGTAAGTCAGGTGTGCCATTAGAGCCGTTACATAACAACCAACCGCTAGGAATAGAACCTGTAGAACCTGACCAGATTAAAATACATCCACTAGGAACAGCAGGAGCAGAAGCGGGGGCATTTTGTAAAATACCATAAAGATTATCTAAAGTGATTAAACTTGTTCCTGATGCGCTTTGAACAATAAACTTATAGCTATAACCAGATAAAAGCCAAATTTCATTAGGCACACGCCCTGCGCTGTCTAAGACAATAGGATTGGCATTGGCAATCGTTCCAGCATTATCTTGATAAGTTGCTAATGGAGTAGATGATCCAGCTTGATAAGTATAAATAAGCCCACCAGCAAGGGGAACTCCATTGTTATCAAAGAATTGTTGACCTATGCCAACGGATGATAGTAGAACTGATGCCATTATTTTTCCTTGCTGTAATTAATAAACTCATTAATTTTAGTGAGTTTTTTACCAGTTTGACGTTTGTTATACAAAACTTTTCCTATGGTTGCTACAGGTACTGGTAAACCAGTTGTAGCACCTTGAATACCCATTTCAGTTAATGCGCCCAAAATGGTTGCAGCAGTACCACTAGGATTTGTAGTTCCTTGAGGAACTGTTTGCAAATCTTTAGTTACTTCATTCAATGTTCTGTAATGTTCCGCACCTTTTTTACCAAAAATAAACTCAAGTTTTCCACTTTTATCTAATTTTTTAATTATTGTGTCAAGGTTTTTAGTTGACACATAAGGTTTTCCATTAATGTCTAACTGAACACCTTTTGTTGCTTCATCTTTAATTCTTTGAGCTACTGCGCCTCGTAATTCTTTAGTAATGGTTTGACCTTCAGGCCCCATTTTTTCAAGACTAAAAAAAAGTTGTTTTACATTTTCACCAGGACTATTAATTAAAGATTTATCAATAATATTTTCAATAGCAACTGCTCTTTGAGTAGTTCCAGGTTTCATTGCTGTAATGTCACGAATAACAGGAGTATTTTCAAACTCTCTCATATATTCGGTATTTACTCTGCGAGCTTCTTTGTAAAGATCGCCACCTTTTCCCTCAGTCATCTGATCTATTAATTTAATTGCTTTGCGACCATAATAAGCATCAGGGCCAGAGCTTTGGGAAAGAACGCCAGCCATTTTTCTTACTTCTTCCAAATCATTAATTGAAATTTTGCCGTCTTTTGCTAAACGCTTAATTTCGCTATTAATGCTAGATATAATAGGTGCATTTTTAGAAGCGGATAAATTGTCATTAATAAATGACTGCATGGGCTTTGTATCGAGCAATTCGCTCATTTGACCAGCTTCTCTTGCTGCGGTATATGCTGGTTCAATTTTTGCTTTACGAGCAGTTTTTGCTTTCGATATTGTGTCTGCAAGCATTTTTCCTATTTCTGCTTCGCCAGCACCAGTAAATTCTGCACCTGTATTTTCAATAAATTTATCTAAATTTTGTTGAATTTTGGCATTATCAGTAGCATATTTTTCCTGCAATGCTTGTCCCAATACAGGATCTTTAGCAGTTTCTCTAGCAAAACGCACATCAGCAGGATTGCGAGTAGCTTGATCTTTGGATAATTCAATAGGAATAGGAAGCTCTTTTGCACGTTCTACACGATTTTTGATTGCTCCGACTTCTGCTGCCCCAACTCCAGCCATCGCTGGTTCTTTTTTAGCAAATTGTTCACCCAATTCTTTCGCAACCACGCCAGCTTTAGCTATACCTTTTTCTAAAGGTTTTGTAATTACACCCCCTGGAATAACAGCCAATTCAGGATCATAAATAGCACCTTTAATTGTTTGTCCAATAACACGACCAGGGTGTTCTACAACTTCTGTACCTATCGCTTTAGCAGTTTCAATAGGATGTCTTACAAATTGTTCAACGCCTTTTAATGCGCCTTTACCTTTTTCAACAAGATTTTCTTGGGCAGCTTTTTTATCTTCTTCTGTAAATCCTGGTAATTCTAAACTTGCAGCAGTATATTTAAGAGCAGGGGCTAATAAAGATTCTTTTTTGAACCCCTCTAAAGACATTTCTTGTAATGGTTTTTTCAGTTCAGCAATAAAACCTTTTGGTTTTTCTTCTTGTGCTTGTTCTTCGCCTCCAAGAATAAGGTTGCTTACATCATCTAATGGTTGAAATTTTGATTTAGCTTGTTCAATATATTGCCCAACAGTAGGTGCTTTAGAATTTTTTAAATCCCGCATTTCTGTTGATATTTGACCTGTTTTTGATATAGCTTTAGGGCCACCATAATATTCAGCCAATACTTTATCTGCATCGCCTTCATGTCTAGCATAGGCATCAGCAATTAAAACATTACCAGCTTCTTTGTTATGCTGAGGATTATTAATGTCATATTCTTTTGGAATAAGACCTTTTTTCTTTAAACCTTCAAAAGTTGGCATTGTAACTTGCATAGGCCCAACCGCACCAGCATAATTTGCTTTGCTTGTATCGGCTTTGCCAAAAGAACTTTCTTGCCCATAAACCATATTCTGAACATCTTTAACAGAATATTTTGGCTTTTGTTCACCCAGTATTAATGAGCTAACTTCATCCATTACAAAGTTCCTGTTTGCTGAAGTTTAAGAATGTTTTGATATTTTTCATTAAATATTGCACGTTGTTTAGGATCTTTACCCATTAAACTATCTGCAATTTTTTTCTTTTCAGCAGGAGAAAGTTCAGGATCTTTTGCAACATTGATAAGTTCAAATATTTTAGAATCAGCGTTTTTAGACCATTCTTGCTGAAATTTTTTCATATTATTATCGCCAAAACGATTTTTAAATTTTTCAGCAGCAGTTGCTTGCATATCAATATTTGTCATGTCAGCTTTTGCTCTAGCAGCAATATTCATTAATACTTCTGGTGGATATGTGTAATCACCATTAGCAGCAGCAGTTAATTGTTTATCCGAATCTGTTCTTAAACCTAATGCTCTCATATTGCTTAATTGAGTATTAGCCAAATCTTTGCTTAATTGAATATAAGTAGGATCGCCTGCCCAAGTAGCTAAATGACGATAAGCAGATCCTAAAATGCCAGAAGTAGGCATCCATGATTTTTCTAATTCGTGTGCTGTTTTAATTACTTCATCAATATTTCTACGATCTGTTGTTAATTGAGATTGTCTTTCAACTAAATCATTTCTATATTTTGTTCCAGCAGCCATATCCGATGTTTCAGAAGGAGCTGGTGCAAACGCTTGACCAGCAGATCGAACAGGATAAGGAGCTTGAACAGGTTGACTGTGTTCTGGCAATTCTGATTGCGCTGTCTGGTTAGTTCCAACTTGAGCTTGTGGGGTTGTTCCAGCTTGTGCAGAAGGAGCATTTGCTGGTAATTGCCCTGGCAATACACCTTGTGGATAAAGTTTTTCTAATTGCACTAATGTTGACGTGCTTGCAGCTAATTTTTGTGCTAACCAAGCTCTTAACTCTGCTGGTGTTTTTGCAGCATTTAATCCCATTAATGCTTGTTGCACAGCTTGATTATTGCCACCATTTTCTCTAGCTGTTGTCTTGACCATTTCTTCAATATCTGATTGAGAAAGATCAGGCTTTGACATTAATTGTTGAATATTTTGAGTGGCAATACTAGCGTGTTTAATGCCATTTTCTAATTTTGCAGTATTAAGATTTACTTGTGCTTGTTCTGCTTGAGCTTGTGCTTTTTGAACATCAGGTGCAAAAGTTTGTTTTTCTTTTTGCAAAGCTAAAGACTTACTAGATATGTCTAACATATCACCAATAGTCATACCCTTAGGCGCAGATTGACTTCCATAAATGCTAGGGTCAATTCCTTGACTTAATTGTGGTACTGAAACACCGCTTGTAGATACTGGCATATTTAAGTCCTAAAATTTGATAAATTACCACCAGATTCAGTAGGCCCTACTTGAGAGTTATATGTATAACCTGTGCTGTTGTTTCCACCAATTCCCATACTTGAATAAGGATTGTTGGCAGCATTTTGTGATGGCATCATACTTTGTAAAGTTGAATAGCCTATTCCACCAATAGTATTTGCTGCATTTCCATAAATATTGCCTTGAGCAATTTGTGATGCTGCTTGTGCATTAGCAGATCCAATACCTAAATTAGCAATGTTTGTAGCACTTCCAAGTTGAGCATTTGCAGAACCTGTCGCACCAGATAAACCTAAATTGGCGTTGGCAAGATCAAGAGCAGAAATATTGCCACGTTGAACTTGAAAATTATTAAATGCGTTTTGATACGCATTACCAGCATAATTTTGACCAAAAGTTTGTAATGCTTGTTGTGCGTTACCGCCTACAAGACCACCTGTTGCATTAGCTTGTTGCGCTGCACCAGTTAAACCTTGTTGTAATTGGAAAGCATAATTAGGAGCTAAATTAGCATTTAAATCTTGGTTGCTAAATTGTTTATTAAAATAATCATTATTAGCCGTTAAACTACCCAATGCAGTTGTTCCATAATTAGCGTATGGGGCAAATTGTTGAGAAGCTCCTTGACCCGCAGCTAATAAATTTGCTTGCTGTTGCGTTGCAGCATTAGCTTGTATTTGCGCAGCATTTTGCGCTCCTTGCGCTTGTTGACTAGACGCATAAATTGTTCCTGCGGTTGCTACGGCTGCTGCTGCGACTCCCCATGGCATATTATTGCTCCTTACGAATACATACGATCATAGTAATTCTATCGTATGGGGTTGGATTAATTACCCAATGGGTATATTGATTATCAAACCAAAAAATATCTCCTGGCTTGGTTTCTAATTCTTCTTCATCAAAACAAAACTTTTGACCTGGTGCGCTTGTAATCTGCACCCCAAATTTGTCATATCGTCTAGCGTGCCATCCTGGGTCAATATGTGGCTTACATTCTTTTCCAGCAGGAATACGAGTAATTAGCACTCCTCCTAACTCTACACCTTCTACTGCCCTAAAAAGATCATAAACAAGAGGTTTAATGCCTAAAATGTCAGCAGATGGATACCATTTAGAATCATGAGGCTGATTGTTTTCAGCATATTCAATATCGCCAAAACGAGGCCAAATATCATCTAATTCGTAATGAGGGCTAGATTCATCTTTAGTTCTAGCATTATGCTCATTCCAAAGCTCAGGATGCTTCAAAATAGCCCAATGTATTGGGGCTACGTTTGCACCTTGTGAAATTAGCTTAATTTTGCTCATTTTTACCAATCAACACTTCATCAATTTTATTAATGTCTTTTTCATCAGTTGCGTGAATACAGAACCATACACAATCATCCAAAGACTCTATTTGATGATAGCTATTGGCTTCTATATTTATGCAAGCTGGAGCTACATATTCTTGATTATAATCGTCTGTTCGCACAATTACACGCCCTTTTGCCAATATGCTGAGATGAGCAAAAGTATGAGAATGGGAATAAGCAATATACCCTTTAGGCAAAAACATCTCTTTTGCGTATAAACCATCAGAAAAGTTATGCTTTATTTGAGGGTCATAATCCCAAACTTTAGGGATTTCAGCAAATTGTTGAGCAAAATTAGACATTGTAATAAGGCACTTTATATTGTTTTCCGCCAACAGTTACATTCATAAATCCCGCAGGATTTGTAGGTAATGTAGCTGTTCCCTTTGTTGCTGTAGGCGAGCTAGAAAAGTTCAACAAGTTCAAAAACCATTGTTGCCACGCCCGAGTGGGCATTTTTGTGTTGTCATCCACCAAAGGCGTGACTGGATAAGGATTTCCTTGACTTGAACCCCATAGACCTTGTGCCATTAATTATCCCCTTCGCTGGCTTTAAGATTAGCTGAAATAATGCAGGCAAAGACTGGATCAGTTACAACAACCTCAAATATGCGATCTCGTGCCATACCCAATCTGCGCCAAATAATACGATTTTTGTATTTTCCTACCAATCCAATATCAGACCAATGCTCATTAGAATAGGTAGAGCCACCATCGTTTGACCATCTGAGCATAGCTTGAGGGTTTGCACCGACTGTTTCTGCATTTAAAGGTGGGTTTGTAATGCCCTCTAAACCTACACCTGGTTGGAATTGAATCTGAAATTCGTCAAAATATTGACGTTGCAAGTCTGTAACAAGATGAGGGCATCTGCGAACTCTACGAATAGGGTTGTTATTATCAGTATAGTTAGATGGATCTAATTTATAGATTTGACCATTTTGATAATCACCTACCAAAACCACGCCTTGAAACAATGCAGCGCAATTAGAACGATGGCGATGAAATTTATTCTGACTATCTACCCATAACCATTTATGCCATAGTCCTGTAGAAATATCATAAACCCAAGTTAAATCTAATGTAGGGAATGTAATAACATAACATTCATGCCCTTCAATCTGATAAGTATAAGCAATAGCATCGCTAACAGTTTGATTCACAAGCGTATTTTCTACTGCGTGAGTGGAAATGCGTTTAGGAAAATAACCTTCCATAGCTACAATTTCTGACTGACCACGATTGTTTTTAGCCAAATAAGCAAAAGAATTGCCTAAACGGGCTACAGAAAACTTAGCAGCGATACCATGTTGGCTTGATGAACCAGGTATTCTTTGAAACGCAAAAGGAAATGTTCCTGCATCTGCCCATACTTCTGAAGTTGTTTCGCCTAATAAATAGACTTGCCCGTGATCGGCAATCATAGAAACAAGATTATCAGGGCCTGTAAATTTAGAGGCGTAGCTTAGTCCGTAAGTAATAGGGCTAAGAAGATTTGAAGCTGCCCATTGTTGGGTATTAGGGCGATTATAAACAAAGTAGTTATCTACAATATCTACAACATCTGCGCCCTGAAACGCACCATCTGAGCTAGGTAAAACGCTAAAGTTAAGCAAATACATTGTTTCAGAGCCGACAGTTTGGCTTGTGTTAATAACATAGTTGCCTGTGCCACCTGTTCCTGTGCCAAAAGTCAAAGTAAGGGTTAACCCTGTTCCAGCACCACTTGTTGATGTAGATACATTGTTTGTAGGATTAGAAGTATATTGCCCAGGATAAGTTGCAGTTAAGCCTGTTACCACTCCTGATGCTACTGTGCTAACTGTATAAGTGGCGGGGCTATTGCCATAAACACCACCTAAAACAGTAACAGTATCGTTTACAGCATATCCTGTACCGCCAGTAGCGATTGCTGTAGATAAAACAGTTCCGCTTCCTAAAGCAGTAATAATTGTATTTGCAGTAACACTTGTACCTTGCAAAGTTTGACCTGGATAAACAGTTCCACTTGATACACCAGTTACTGTCAAAGTTGTGCCAGATGTGCTGGCTGTAATAACTCCAGCAACTGAGGCAGAGTTCATCTGAATAGCTGAAGATATTGTCTGTGTATTGTTAATAGTCCAAGTTGTTCCTGACCCGCTAACAATCACAGTTTCAGGTGTTACGCCAATACCAAATAAAGACTGATTGGCAGCGATTGTGCCTGAAATTACACGGGTAATTGTAAGAGTTGTGCCTGAAATTGTGCCTTGAAATACTGCAAAAGCAGGAGTAGAAATTCTCCATGTATAACGATATGAACCATCTGTAATATAGACATTTAAGCCATTATCAGAAATTCCGACTTGACCGCTTGAGCTATTTAATTGCCCTACAATCGTAGCTGTATAAGTGCTATCCACTACATAAACGTATGGGCCACAAACCGCTACCATGTAACTACCACCGCTTACTGTTCTCATGCCTCTAACAACTTGAGAGTTTTGCAAGGTAATTACGTTAGTAAGACCAGGTGTAGGGTATAAAGCAACTACTCCTCTTGCTCCTTGACCTTTTGTGGGATCAACTTCAGGTCGCCAATTAATACATTCTTGGGCATCCTGATAAATAGAGGGGGCTGTGTAGGCTGCTCCTACGAAACCAAAGTCAGCCATTATCTAAAGAAACCACCAGAAAGAATCCAACCAGCATCTTTTTGACGGCTTGCAAGCATAGCATCAGCAAAACGAGCAGATTGAACAGGCTTCATATTAATGCGTTTTACAGTAGCTTTAGCTTGTGCTGCATAAGCATTAATCATGGTTATTTGCGTTGGATTAGCTTTGCCATACATAGGCATTAAACGCTCAGCTAAACACCATCTGAGGGCCATTGTGTAGCCTTGAGGTAATACAATAGAGTCAGTAAGACTTGTGTACCTTTGAAACAAATTATCAGTAAAAATGTGCATTTCGCCTTGAGATGGGTTTGGCCATACATATAAGTTTCCTAATGTTTCGCTAGGCTGATAATAAAGAGCTTTAGGCCACGGGCCATTTAAAGTCTTTAAACCAATCATTTGATATTCTTCTACAGCTAAAACAGCGATTGGGTAGTCCAAACCACCATTGACAATAGGTACGCCATTAGAATTAGTATTAATCCGCACAAAGGCAGAATCTATTGATAATGGGCGTTGATAGTATAAAGTTATCGTTTCTGAAGTAATGGGCGTGGAATAGTAGGTATTGAGCTGATAAGTTCCAGCTTCGTTTACGTTGTTTCCTGCGCCTGTCAGCATCTTTTCAATGGTTGTGCCAGCAATAATTCCTGTTCCACCCAAAGTTTGACCTACGTTAATAGCCCCAGAGTTAATAGCCGTTACTGTCAGAATATTCCCTGTAATTGATCCTGTAATGCTGGCATTGATGTTTCCAGTAGGGCCAATCGTGTATTGTGTAACGCCTGGGGTAATAGGAAATACGATCTCATTCTTGTAATAGACCATCATTTCTTCGTTTGACCATTGATCTATTAAATCATTGAGCATATCAAACGCATCTTGCGCTGCATCCGCAGTTGGGGTTTCACCCGCCTCTAATGCTCCGATGTCTTTTAATGCTCTTGAAACGATGTCGTATGGTGTGGTCATAGCTTAAATCTCAGGTTTAAACACTTGGGGCAACCAGGGTGCTGGTACAGGTTTATGTGATTTTAACGCTTCTAGCTGATTTTTGATACCTTGTTTAATGTGATTTTCACCATCTTTGACAGCATCGGCTTCAATCCAACCAGCAATCATTTCTTCAGTAACTTCCAAAAATGGCACTTTTGCAGTTGGGCAATCAAAATACCAATTACCTTCAGTTTCTACTGATAGTTCATCATTTGAGCCTGTAAGGTGATATTTCGCCCCTGTAATGACTTCATCTTGAGCAAATACTTCTAAAATTTTCCATTGAAAGTTCATATTTATCCTAACAATGCCGTTACTTCAGCTTGTGTTAATCCTAATGCCGTTAATTTAGACAAAGCTGATGTTTTTTCATTTAATTCAAATTGTTGTTTTGCAAGAATTGCAGCTTTTTTGTTTGCATCAACAGTTACTATTCCATCATTTAATACCCAAGCATCAAAAAATAAAACATCATCTCCTTGTGGCAGGATAGAGTCATCAACGATAATTGCACCAGCAGGGCAGTCTTTTGTTAAAACTTCGTTAATTGGCAATTCGCCTGTAGGAATACAAACACTTACGCCACCATTTGAATTAGTGTAAATGATAACTTGACTCATTTTAATTCCTTTAAATTATCTGTAACAAACAACATATCCGTCACCAACACCAGATAAGTTATAACTTGAATCTTCCCAAACTGTTTCTACAGCAGAAGTAGTTTTTGTGCCGCCAAATTGTTGTGAAGCTGTTGCAGGTCTATCTGATGCGTTTCTGTTTCCATTACAAAACACAGCATAGTTTGTATCAGAAAAAGCGTTTGTAAAATTGACTGTAAAACGACCTGTTCCGCTAGTTGTAACGGAACTTACATTATAGGAAGCCTTAATTGTAGAAGTTTGACCATTAAAATATACCCATGCTTTTGCTTCACCAGATGAAACTGCTGGAGAACTATTTGTAATAGTAATTGCACCTGAAGCATTGGTAATTGAAATTCCTGTGCCAGCCGTTAAAGTTGTTCTTGTAAATCCTGTGCCATTACCAATGTCTAATGCGCCATTTGCAGGAGTAGAAGTTAAGCCTGTACCACCATTGGCCACTGATAAAGTTCCTGTTGCTTGATTTACAGGAACAGAAGTTGCATTAGTAAGAACGATTGCAGAAGGCGTACCTAAAGCTGGAGTTATTAATGTAGGACTTGTGGCTAATACTACGCTTCCACTACCTGTAGAACTTGTAAGGGTTGGTGCTTGTGCAACAGTACCAGTACCTGTAGAAGTTACAAATTGTGGTGTTGTAGTGGTATTACCAGTCAAAAATGCTGTTACTCCAGCAGCAGATTGGTAATGAATTGCGCCTACTGTTCCACCAGCCACATTGGTTGCAGAAGTAGCAGTTGCAGCATTACCACCAATAGATAAATTAGCTACAGGAGTTGTGCTAGCTACAGTAAATGG
>Ga0208614_1000549_pt1 | contig 11056 bp, 8 predicted proteins | sample CryBogCBE23Jun09_FD_184554 | JGI IMG/M metagenome (GOLD analysis project Ga0208614, IMG submission 184554) | Freshwater microbial communities from Crystal Bog, Wisconsin, USA - CBE23Jun09 (SPAdes) | ecosystem: Environmental > Aquatic > Freshwater > Lake | place: Crystal Bog, Wisconsin, USA...
CATTGTAACCAAGTCAGCTGGTGAAGATGCAATCAAAGTTCCAGTTACTGATTTCAATACCGTGCCTGACAGCGTAAGTCATGTAGCAGAAGCTGCTGCGACCGCGCCAGCTGCTTCACCTAATCCTTCGGCTCCGCCAAAACAGCTAACCGGTCTAGCAGCAACTAATGCGCTGGCTGCACTTCAACAAAAATGCGGAATCGAAGTAAATGGCAAATGGGATGCTACAACATTCAAGGCTGCTATGAAGTACTACGGTTTGAGTAAAACACGAGCTGCCCACTTTTTTGGTCAGTGCAATCATGAGACTGGTAACTTTCGTACGTTTACTGAAAACCTTAATTATTCAGACAAAGGATTGGTTGGCATCTTCCATAAGTATTTTCCAACGATTGCATCAACAGCTGGTTACGCTCGTAACCCGCAGAAGATCGCAAACAAAGTCTATGCAGACAGAATGGGAAATGGTCATGAAGCTTCAGGTGATGGCTTTAAGTTTTGTGGTAGAGGTGCGGTCCAGCTCACAGGTCGTTCCAATTATCAGGCTTTCGCTGACTACATCAAAAGACCAGATATAATGACTAATCCACAGATTGTTGCCACCGAATTGGCATTTGAATCCGCACTGTTCTTTTTTGAACGCAATCACCTTTGGGCAATTGCTGACAAGGGGTTAGATAATGCAACTATCACTGCGGTAACAAAGCGAGTAAATGGTGGAACAATTGGTCTAGATGATCGTATAGCAAAAACCAAATTATTTGCTTCTTGGGCATAAGGAGATACAGTAATGAATTTCAATGCAATTGGAAATTACATACACCAAATTTTATCCGAAAGTAACGGAACACCTAGTTCGAAGCGCGTGATCATAATGATCTGTACACTGCTAATGGTAGTAGGGTTTATTGGCAATGAATTCTACGGAAAAACCATTGACCCAAATATCTTTAATTCAATTATGTTTGTGGTAATCGGTGGAATGGGAATCACTGGTGCAGAAAAATTTGCACCAAAAGGCAATTGAGTATTAACTACGTAGTTGTCGTCGCCGCTATAGAATTTAAATATGTATATTAATTCGGGAAATTATTAATGACCATTCTTTATATTAATACAGGTTCAAGTCCTAACAGCGGCGACGGCGATACACTAAGAACAGCATTTAATAAAATAAATGCCAATTTTAGTTCTCTTGCTGCAACAACTCCTATATCATTTCCGGATCAATCAGGAAATAATGGAAAGTTTCTGTCCACAGTAAATGGGCAGCTAACATGGACTGCAATAAATTTAAATATCCAAACCACTGCTACTGCTGCAATCAGTGCTAGTCCTCCGCCTAATCCATTAAATGGAGAACTATGGTATGACTCCGTCAGCGGAAGAACCTATATATGGTATGATCAAAATTGGGTTGATGCCAGTCCTCGCGGAGCAACAGGAACAATATTACCTAATGAAAATGGAAATCAGGGCAAGTTCCTAACCACAGATGGAAGTAATTTAAGTTGGGCAAATATTTCAGCTACATCAGTTATTTCCTTTGCTTCTGTTACTCAAGATATTATACCTGCTGTTAACTCGACCTATAATCTAGGTAGTCCTAGCCATCAATGGAAAAGTCTGTATGTCAGTACTAACACCATTTACATTAATAATGTTCCTATAACACTTAACACTGCAACTCACACTCTGCAGGTTGGCGGTGTTAATACTTCTACAGTGGTCAATGTTGCTACTGAAGATTTTGTAAGAGCTCATACAACTTCGACTCTGGTAAATGGCAGTTCTGTAGTAAGTTTGGATACAACTGGCACAATAACATTACCAGGCGGTGCAACCCTTAGCACAGAAACCGGCCTAGTTGGTCCTGAAGGTGGATATAGTGAAATAGCAGATTACACCTTAAACAACTATGTATGGGTAGACAGTGGTGCTGCATATATTGGCACAAACTATAATAATTCTGCTAATATATGGACATTCGATGAAGACGGATATCTAACACTACCTCTTTCATCTAAAATTAATTCTGGAGGTATAGGTACAACTAATGCTGTAGAGTTTGGCACTGTAGTAGCAACTAATCCGTTCCCACCCAATCAAGGTGTAGCAAATATCACCAACAGCGAAATCTACATGAGTGGTGGTAGTGCTGAAAGTCGTATTATTACAGATAGCACTAGTGGAAGTTTAATATATACAGGTGTAGAACACGTATCGTTGCCAGCGTTTGCGGGACTTGTGGCTGTAGATTCTAATGTCAGTAGTCAGTATAGTATCGGTGTAGATCAATACGGAAATATACAAATAGGCGCAACACAAGAAGGTGGAGTATTGACGACCAACGATTATACAGCAGGTGTCGGTACCCTTAATTCAGGATATACTATAAACGGTATATTAGCCAATACCAGTTATACTTACATAGAAGGTAATACTGGTATTTCTATGAAGACCGACAGGGGCCAGGTTTGGTTTGGTAATCAACCAGAAGTAGGTGGTCCAACACACTGGCATATCATGAAAGGTGATTATAACATTGGTAATATGGACCTATTTCTTGGAGATGATACCAACTACGTTAAATTACCTGCTTCAGAGGATCGTGTAGTAATCAATTCATACGGCAATCAATGGCAATTTGATCAATATGGTTCTACAACATTACCAAACGGCACAACAATTTACGTAGATCCTGCTAATACAAACATTGTAGCACCTCTACAGAACTTATCAATCTATACTAATGAAGCTAACGGTTGGACTTTTCAACCAGATCAAGGCCTACGTTTTCCCGACGACACTGTTCAATATACAGCTTGGGATTGGCGAAACTTAGAAAATATTGATATGGATGGCGGATCGGCAAGTACAGTGTATTCAGTGAATGTTAGATTTGCAGAAGGTGGCGCGGCGGCAACTAGATTCGGCGCGAGAGATCCTGCCTATAATGGTGCAAGTGCATACGGTAGCATGGGATATGATTTTACTTTAGACGGCGGAAGAGCATAACATGGCAAACAGAATACAACTAAGACGCGATCATAGTACAAACTGGACAAGAATAAATCCTGTTCTTAGTGACGGTGAACCTGGACTAGAAATAGACACAAACAAAGTCAAATACGGCGATGGAATCACAGTATGGCGTGAATTATCATATGCCAGTGGCGCAGGAACTACTTTTACAGTAACTAACATTAGTTACTTTACCAATGATGCGGAATATTTAACTTCATCGAGTGCCGTAATTTCTAATTTACAAAATAGCATTTCCGCAGTAATGTGGGAAATACCTACAGCAGTTAGCTCATTGACAAACGATATCGGTTATCTAACCTCAGCTACGGTTAATCAATATGTAAATTCATTCAGTGGAACTAACCAACTTGTTAGTGGGCCATACACTGTGTCGTTAGATGGTACAGGTGTGTTGTCACTAAGTTCGGCAAGTACAATTTTAGGAATAGGCACAGATCCCAATGTTTACATTGAAACGATTAATAGTGGAACAACTTCTACCTGGACGTTTGGTACTAACGGTGTATTAACATTGCCTGCCGAAACACCAGTAATACAAGGTGGTGGCATAGATACCAATGTTACTATAATTGCAACAACAGGAACCAATACCGCGACCTGGGTATTCGCAGCAGATGGCACGCTAACTTTCCCAGATAACACTGTTCAAACTACTGCATCGACTGGAACCCGTGGCGGATCTTTAATCAAAAGCTATGTATCAACTGGAACAGAAACACACTTTGACTTTGTAGTTCCTTCACGATTTACAGATTTGGAATTATCATTTCTCGGACAATTAAGTGCAAATACCGCGGTGGGCATGTATTTCAACGGAGATTACACGGATTCACATTATTCCGGGTACACCGTAAATCACTACGGCAACGGCAGAACGACAAATCTTGCGGAACTAGGCAACTGTTCGGGGGTCCCAGGATATTCCAATTCGGCGTTCACTAAAATTCCTGCGTATAACTCGAACCAGGCAAAACAGGGCAACGGCCTTTACAATTGGTGGTCCGACAACGATCTCTTCAATGCATACACATCGTTCGTGTGGACGACAGGGGGAACCGCGCCAATCACAAGTATTCGTGTTTATGCCAACAGTGGCGCAACATTCAATACAGGAACTGTAGTATCACTGTTTGGTATTGGCGGCGATATATCTGCTAGTGTTAGTGGAGGACGAGTACTGCTGCTCGACACCATTGTCTCTAGCACCGCATCTAACATCAATCTCACCGGTATGAACAACTCGGCATATATCTCCTACGAAATAGAGTTGATCGATTTTCAAAGTGACGACAAACCGTGTCTTCAGTTTTCGACAGATGGTGGCGCAACTTACGACACCGCTGGGAGCTATGACTGGTCTTATACAGTGTGGGGCTCAAATGGATATGACGCCACCGTTCAAAGTGCGAATGCTAGCCATATTCAGTTTTCTGGCGGCGGCGCCACGGCACCTAACGCCTCGGACCTATCAATTAAGATTTGCAACCCTGGCAGCACGACATGCAACAAGCAAGTAACCGCAATCGTGTCGTTTAGCTCAGGCGATGGTGCGAACTACAATAGCCAAGCAGGCGGACGCTATCGCAATGTTGCTGCAATCAATGGTGTGCGTTTGATCAGCGCCACTGGGAACATCACTGGCGGCCGCGTTCGCTTTTATGGGACCTCGATCTGAAAATAATAGGATAACTGATGTCAATTACTATAAGATCAGCACAGACTATTCAAGGTGGTGTAACGCTGCAAGGCAGTATCGATCCTAGTATAATTTTGTGGCTCGATGCAGATAATACAAGAAGCTATCCAGGCACAGGCACTACTTGGTATGATCTAAGTAGTAATCATTACGATGCTACCTTATATAATGGTGCTAATTTTGTTAACGGCAATGCTATTAACTTTGATTACACACAGGGTCAATATGCGGCTTTAGCACCTAATAGTATGCTAGGTGGCGATATGACTGCTATAGGATGGGTATACGTCCGTAGTTACCAATCTTGGAGTAGATTATTTGATTTTGGCAACGGAGCAGGATCACAAAATGTTATTTTAGCTGTCTCGGATGGAACCACTGGAACTCCTGTTTACAGTATTGGAAATAATTTGAATGGCAATACCACTGTTCCTCTAAATCAATGGGTTCAATTAGTAGGTATACAAAATGGATTTGACGGATATCTATACATGAACGGTCAACAAATAGGTGTTCTTCCTAGTAATGGATCTATTCCTAATGTGATTCGTAATTATAATTATATTGGCCGCAGTAATTGGGGCAGTGATGCTTATCTAGATGGTAAAATTTCCTACTTGAAGATTTATAACAGAGTCCTGAGTCCTGCGGAAATTACTTTAGATTATAATGCAATGATAGCAAGGCTAGGTTAACATGGGACTAATACTAACTACCGGTGTATTAAAGACAGGAACTCAAATAATAGGTATTGAACCATATCTGGGTGCTGGTGCTCCTTATAGCTATGCATGGAATAATGCCACTTCTCCAATGTTTGATAGTTTATATGCGCTTGGATCAAATATCATAGGATGGACATTCTATACTACAAGTAATCCAGGATCTTCTGTCACAATAACTGCTATAGATCCCCTCGGTAGTTTCAGTTTAAGTTTTTCTGGTGATCCAGGAGCCGGACCATATACAGCACAAAGTCCAGATTATGCTGTAAAATCTCAAGGATTCACCATAGGACCCGGCGTTGTTCTAGAAAGCCCCCCTCCTCCTAAGATTATAAGCACAGGACTACGACTTTACCTCGATGCTGGTAATCCCACAAGCTATCCCGGCACTGGTTCAACTTGGACTGATCTAATTACTTCCAGGGCCTTCACACTTTACAATAATCCTGCCTACAGCAGCGATCATGGTGGTTGTATAAATTTTGTTGCCGCTAATGAACAATATGCTCAGGCGCCTAGTCTATCATCATCTCTATCAAACTGGACAGTAGAAGCATGGCATTACTATGATGGAACAAGTTATATTCTAGATGGCGGAAATAGTCCCTGCATTATCACAGAAGTTTATTCCGGCGGAGGTCCTATAAATTATACTCTGGGAAATTGTTCAGATAGTTTTCCTAATTTGCAAGCAGGATGGTTTGCCGGAGATACTTTTTTTCAAACACCACAAGGATATGTACTTACAGCAGGTCAGTGGTATCACCTTGTAGGAATATTGGATGGAAACACACTTCGACTATATATAAACGGCGTTCAAGTAGCTACAGCATCAGCAGCTTCCGGCGGTCTTAGTCCGGGTCAGGGAATTAGATTAATGCGTCGGTGGGATTATAGAAATTACTGGGGCGGTAAATTAGCTGTAGTACGCATCTACGGCAATGCATTAACTGATGCAGATGTTCTTCATAATTTTAAAGTTGAACACAGTAGATTTGGAATATGATTTAACAAATATAGATTATAAAAAAGGCATAAATATGATTATCGGAGACCAAATAAATGGCAAGTAAAATTCAACTGAGAAGAGACCTAGCATCTAGCTGGTCGGTTATTAATCCAATTCTAGCACAGGGAGAACCTGGTGCAGAACTTGACACTGGAAAAATGAAGCTAGGTGACGGCGCGACTCCCTGGAATCAACTTCCCTATACTAGCAGCAATGACTACGAAGACAAGTTTGTATTTTTGTTCTCAGATGATAATCGTTATGCAGGAGGTGTTAGCACCAGCCGTGACGGTCTTCACTGGACTGCTGTTGATGTAACCAGCGAACACTGGTCAGGTGATTACAACTCTAGCACATATGCCTATGATCTAGCAGTGGGTAATGGGCGTGTAGCATATCTTTCATATAATCATTATCTCGGTCGCGACCTAGTTTTATTCAGTGAAACTCCAGGCAGCGCCATGGTAGATCCTAACCTCTATAGATATCTACAAGAAAATGGTGCCAATGCTCAACGTGCTTGGACTTCCGGTCAAGATTTTTATAATTACTTCATTAACAATTATCAGAATCAAAATTTTGTCACATTATTTGGTCCACACGGTGAAGATATTTACTGGCACAGAATTAAATTCCAAGGCGGATATTTTATTGCCATAGGTAGTTATTATGATAGTGATATCAACGATGATCGCGACCGTCCTTACTTTGCCTATAGTCTCGATGCAGTTAACTGGACACGTGGTTATGTGGATCTAGGATTCATCACCACAAAAATGAATGCATATGCTGATCCTTACTCCTATAGCAATCTTTACATTACAGATGTAAACTACAATGGTTCAGGTTGGTTATTCAATATGCACTATGAGTGGAATACTCATAACAATAATAGCTTAACCGGCGCATTCTATATGACAGATTTGTCAAATGGCTTTAACAGTGACACATATTTTCCAATGAATGGTGCCTATAGCATGAACTTCGACGGACAAGGTTGGGGTGGATACATGGGCAATGGCCGTATGATATTCAGTAGCAATACAGATCCTCGCCTAGGTGGTTGGCGCGAAATTTCTGTAAATGACGCCCAGCAATCAGTTTGGGGTGATGAAGCACAGAACGGCTGGAACAACAGTAGATCGTTTATTGGTGGCCCACTAGCAGACGGCACACCAATGTTCATGGTAATGTTGAGCAATGGTCGTGTATTAACAACAACAGATCAGGGTAATTCTTTTGGCGGCTCAACACCTGCCGCAAAAGTTGATGGAATCAACGGATGGACCAAAGGCACAACAACCACAATAACAACTGCTAATGAAAACGGGCAAGGATACAACGGTCCACAGTTAATTGTCATCGAAAACACCGAGGCAGGTTATTCTGGAAATGGCACTTATTACGCAAATAGAACCGCGTCTCATACATATCAATTGTTTCATGATTTTTCTCTCAACAATCCAGTTAATAGCACTTATTGGGGCGGTTCCAATAATGATGGTAGATTTAATAATGCAACCGTTACATTTACACAGTTGGGCATTCAATTAGATTATCCAACATACGGTGCCGGCAAGTTTGTGGCATTTAGTGATGATAATGCTAACAATTATATGACTCAAGATGGTGTCAACTGGACCTATGGATTTGCCTGGGATTTTGTTAATAGCAGTACTCCGTATTTTAACGCAGAGTCAATAGCATACGGTCGCGTCAGCACTGACGGGCAGATAGTTGTCAATGATACTACATTTCCAGGCGGTGCAAATAGTCTTACAGTGGGCAACAACTTTGAAGTAACAGTATCCAGCGGCAATCAGCTTGCAGTCAGTAATGTCTACCAAGGTTCATTTAGCCAAGGTGCCGGTGTATTAAGTGTTCGTCCCTACAACGCACAATGGCGCATTGGTACCTACGGCAGAGGAGATCAAGAATATAACAGCGGTAGTCCCTATACTTTCATAGGTGCAGATGACTATTTTGACTATTATAATAGTAATGATTACTCCAGTCAACCCGCAGAATTCCCAGGTGGTCCAGATATTCGTTTAACTACAACTTGGGGTGATTGGTACTTCACACAAAATCACTATCTAAGCACTGGAACAACCAATTCAAATCAGCTTATAACTCCGACTGATGCTGATATCGTCAATGATAGTCAGGAAAGTTTCTTAAAAGATATTCCTCGAGTTGACTTGGGTAACAGCACCGCTTATACGCTACAATGGAGCGACCGTGGTAGATTTCTTTGGTTTGATGGTACACAATATCCTACTAATCCGACCGTAACTATTCCGGCAGAAGCTGATGTAAATTTTCCAATTGGTACTAGAATACAGATGGTAATTGCAGGATCTACCAGCGCCAATGCTTGGGTACAAGTCGATCCTGCCAGTGGAGTAACACTAAGAGCTAGAGAGGATAGTAATTCACCTGGTTCAGGCAATCTTTTGGTTCGTAGTGACACTCTGGCTACATTGATTAAAGTTGATACCAATTACTGGATCCTAAGCGGCCCATACCTTTCAGATTAAGGATTTTATGAAATGATAACACAAGTAAAAAGAGCCAAAGACTTACATCCTCGTGCCGAAGGTCCGGTATCACAGGCTGTGGTATGGAGTGCAATCGGCGATGATAGAGACACTAAATTAAGTGTATATTTGCTCAAGAGCAAAGGCGCTAATGTAACAGTGAAAACACTAGACAATAGCCCCTCACTTCAGGCAGAATTTGCAGCTACATTTGTTTCCACAACAACTGTGGCGCTGCCGCAGATTGTCATAGATGGCACAAAAATTGGCGGATTCAAACAGCTATCAACCAGTTCTGCATATGCAGCCACTCCTATGACAGTTTCTACAGCAACACGCAATGTTATTCGTGCATCGATAGCTGCGCCTAAGAAGAACTGATATGCCATCACGACCGCCAGCACAGTCAACCAAGACCCTAGCATTGGGTCAGATTCCAAAGTATAATTGGCGTCCTGACAAGCCTGACTCTCGTGATTATATATTTGAAAAATTAAACACACTTCCGGCTACATTGCCTCCTAGTGTCGACCTACGTCCACATTGTCCTCCTATTGTAGATCAAGGACAGATCGGATCCTGTACAGGAAATGCTATTGCAGGCATTGTTGAGTATTATGATAATACGCATAACAAAGCTAACACCATTGTTAGTCGGTTGTTTATCTATTATCAAGAGCGTGTTTATGAAGGCACGACATATTACGACGCCGGCGCTTACATCCGCGACGGGATCAAAGCCTGTAATCAGTATGGTGCTCCCCTAGAGTCAATATGGCCTTATCTAACAAACAGGGTTACTACCCGTCCCAGCACTGCTGCCTATACGGATGCATCAAAGCGAAAAGTAGGATCTTATCAGCGTATTACTACACAGGCTGCGGGTATTAAATCGTCACTGAATGCAGGGTTTCCTGTGGTTGTGGGATTCACTGTATATTCTAGTTTTGAGACCGGTACTTGGTGGCAGCCTTCAGGATCAGGACTAATGCCATATCCTAATGTAAATACAGAACAGGTGCTAGGCGGCCATGCTGTTGCTATTGTAGGATATAACGATACTATAACAGGTCCAGCCGGAACTGGATATTTTATTGCTCGCAATTCATGGGGAACCAGTTGGGGACAAGGCGGGTATTTCTACATGCCTTATTCTATAATCAATAATGCCAATATGAGCAGCGATTTTTGGTCAGTTACTCAGGTAACTAATCCGTAACTCAAATAAGTTTATTTGGGTGATCAATCAATTTGCATTATACATAAATATGTTATAGATTGCAAGGATCGATATGACACTAGACTTTCCAAATTATCCGCCGCCGCAGAGTGGAGATACTTATACTGCGCCTAATGGTATTGAATACTTTTTTGACGGAGTAAAATGGATAAGCAATGGAAATAATTCTGGTGCATACCCGGGACTACCAGATCCTTCAGGAAACCCTGGAAAATTTCTAGAATCAAATGGAACTATTCCAATTTGGACTGCCTCTACAGTTCTTTGGAGTAATATAACTGGCACAGCACCTAATAATTCTATTTTTCCTAATACTGCAGGTTATCTAACATTCATCACTGGTAACCAGGTCAAAACCGCACTTGGATATATCCCCTATGATTCAGCTAATCCTGCAGGATATTACACAGTAACTGATGTTTTAAATTATCTCGAGCTGAATAGATATGTTACCTCTGGAAGCAATATCAGTTTATTTGTCAATGATACAGGATATCTAACCACTATCACGGGTGTGCAAGTTATCTCGGCATTGGGTTATACTCCTTATAATTCGACTAATCCTGTAGGATATCTTAATTCTGCAGATGTGGAAAATTTGCTAGCAGTTAATACAGGTCCAGTTCGAGCTGGATCTATTATTTCGGATTCATTAGTCGTTAATGGCTTGATAAATGCAAATTCTACTGATACTGGATCATTACAGGTCAAGGGCGGAGCAGGAATAGGCGGCGATCTGTATGCCGAAAATATATACTCGAATGGTGTCCAACTACATAATTTTAACACCAGTACGCT
>Ga0208614_1000553_pt1 | contig 10997 bp, 14 predicted proteins | sample CryBogCBE23Jun09_FD_184554 | JGI IMG/M metagenome (GOLD analysis project Ga0208614, IMG submission 184554) | Freshwater microbial communities from Crystal Bog, Wisconsin, USA - CBE23Jun09 (SPAdes) | ecosystem: Environmental > Aquatic > Freshwater > Lake | place: Crystal Bog, Wisconsin, USA...
GAGGTTGCTCTGTGCAGGTGCGGGACCGGAGATAGGTGAGGCTGCTTCTGGCGGCTGCATGGTCGCTTGCGTCTCTGCTGCGCTGCCAAGGCCGGGTTGAGCTTCGGGGACTCCTGCGCCTTGCTCTTGCTGTGCCTGCTGTGCCTGCGCCTGTTCCTGCTGCTGCATCTCGTGAACCTTGATGATGGCTTCCTCAATGGGAACGTGCTTCTCAATCTTCATCTTGGCGATGAGGGCGATCTGCTTGGGGTCAATCGTGCCGTTGGAGACACCGGCCTCAAGGCTCTGCAACGCTGCTCGGCGCAGTCCCTCTACTTCAATGCGGTCACGCTCCTTGCGAGGGTCGGTGATGAGGGGGTTCATCTCCTGACCGGACTCGGTGGAGAGCGTTCCGTCACCGATCATCTGCCCGATTTCCACAATGAGGCCGGGGAGGTCAGTGCCGGGGATGGCGTAGCGGACTTCTGATTCCTCACGGACAAACGTGTCGTTGGGAACGTAGTCGGGCTTCTCTGGTTCCTTGCCGTCGTAGCGTTCTCCAAAGAACACGCACTTGCGGTTGCCGTAGTACGCCTTCTGGATAGCGACGGCTCGGCGGTTCTCGGCTTCCATTGAAGCTGCGAACACGGCTTGGGATTCGCCAATCACTCCGTCAATGGAGGCGGCAAGGACTGATGCGCCACGTCGAGCGGTGCGAACGTTGGTCGGGGATTCGCCACCGAACTCGGCAGGGATGCCTGCGGTGAGTCGCTGCGAACGCTCAAGGGCATCGTTGGTCTGCTGCGTGAGAGCGCCAGGGGGCGAGCCAATGGATTTGACGTCACCGTTGTGGATCAGTCCGACAACTCCCATGCGACCGTCAGCCTGCTGGATAATCTGCGGCGACTGGTTAGGCACGTTGCCGACAACCCACTCGTCCTTGAAGATGTCCCGCTCAACGGCAATCTGGTTCAGGGCGAACAACTTGGCCGAGGCGATGTACATGCCGATCATGGAGTTAAACTGACCGACCATCCCATCAAGTGCGATTCGCTTGGGGTACACAACTGGACAAATGCCGGACCGATTACGGACGCGTGACAGCATGGCATGAGGTGTGCCGACTTGCCGACTCTCACCTCCGAAGGGAGTGGCAGCATGGTCACGCTTCTGTCCGAGGACGATGGTTGCGGTTTCTTCGTCATCAACATACTCCAAGACCCAATAAATGTCGCTGTTGCTCGGGTTGTCTGGCTTCTGCAAAACTAATGCTTGTGAGGGGTAGTTTTGCATCAACCAACCAAACGTCCGCACATCAGAGAAGATACAGTCCATCGGCTCAATGGAGTCGTAGTCCTCAGTCGGAGCCGGGAAGGTGCCCATCGGGTTGCGGACACGCCAGTGGGGAATCTTGCGCTTGTCGTTGATGTCGGTGGAGACAGGGCTAATCGTGACCGGCGAGGTGGCGTACGCGATGAGGTGCCGTGCTCGGCGTGGCATCTTCAGGTCAAAGCGGTTGCTCGTCCACCAACCCATGTTGGCTTCTCGAGAATCGTGCGCCTTGTCGTCTGCCCACTTGAATCCGGAACGCTCGCTGCGGTAGGTGATGTCGGGGAGCACCGAGGCGATCCGCATGGCGGTCTGGTCAATGCCCATCGCCACGAGGTTCGGGATGGCAGGCTTCTCCAACTTGTCAAGTTCCGGCAGGGGAAGGTTGACTTCGTTGTGGTAGATTTGGCGGACGGCGTTCATCGCCTCAATCTGCTTGCCCATGTGCTGCTTGCGTTGCAGATACATCTGGTGGATAAGGGCGGCGGCTTCCTTATCGTCGGCAGGCAGGCTCATGCAAGTGTCCTCACGCTCCGACCAACCAGCTCGGGCGCTTCTGTCGTTGCAGGTTGACCTTGGGTACGCTCAGGGCTGGAAGGTTCCACTCAAGGAACCACTGAGCCATTACCGTATCGTCCGTCCTGCCGTTCGGATAGTTCTTGATCTCGGAAATCAACTTGATGGCGTCGGTTTTCGCAAGATCCGTATAAGGTATTCTAACACGCCCGAACTCGTAGTGTGGTGCGAGGGTGTAGACTCCGTAGTTTGCGTCTGCTTTGTTGGCGCCTGTGGAGTGTGGAATCACTCGAACTCCCCACTTGGCACGCCAGCGATGCATGTGGTCGTACTGCAAGAGAAATCGCTGTGCGGCGTTCTGCTCCACGATCCACGTCGGGATGAACCAACCGGCTTGTGAGGCTCGTTGCTGCCATTCCTCCATGAGTCCGGTGAACTTGTTCTCTCGGTAGTCCCAGTCAAGGAACTCCGGCGCTTCCATCTTCTTGCGCTCAATGGCGATGAGGTAGCGCATCTCGGACTCAGGGTGATACACCCACAGCTCCACCGCCCAGAAGTTCGTCGGTGAGGGGTCAGCCGTTGCTACGACGATGCAGGTCGCAGGGTTGAGGTGCGTCGGGAACTGCCAGAAGTTGCGGTTCCGGTCAACACAACCGGGGTGTCCGCCGTTGCCGTAGATCCATTCTTCCTTGACGAACGAGGTGGTCTGGACATCTTCCTGTTGGTAGATAATCTCAAACTTCTCAGCACCGTTGGCGATGCGCCCGGAGAGGTCACGCCAGGAGAGACGTCGAGGGTCAAGCAGGCAACCCTCGGGGTAGTAGGCGGCGTTGCGCTTGTGACTACCTTCCGAGCACTTGTCGGGGTAGTGCGCCTTGAACTTGATGTGGTGGTACTTCTTCCTGTCCCGAAGTTGCTCTAACTCCTCAGAACTTAGGGTTTCTAGTAGTTCATCCTCATCGTCCACCGGCAAGGTTTTCTCAAGGTTGTACCTGTAGAGGTCGTCGGAACTAATCCGTTGCCCCATCAGAACCAGAAGTCCTCCCGGCTCGAGTCGGGTTTCGCAGACGTCATCGTAGAACTCCTCAAGTTTCTCCTTGGCTTCCGCAGTACGGAGCTTAGAAGGATCAACGAGGTCGTCCCAAATAACGAAGTCACAGCGAGTACCAATGAAGCCAGAGTCAATACCGTAGGCCTGCCAGGTGTATTCCTTTTCGGCGGTGGTGCCGATGTCCTCGTACTGCATAACCAGCAGAGACTCTTGATTCCACACGTCCTTGTTGGTCGGCTTGAACCGTCCGAAGTCCAGTGCGAGCGTTGATTCTGCGTCAACGGCAATCCCCCTCTCAATGTCCTCAGAGTCGGCGGTGAAGGGAATCGTGGACTCAAAGGTACGCTTCAAGCGTCCGAGGTTCTTCTTGACCTCTCGAGCGACTGAGTGACCGAGCATCCCACGAATCTCACGGTTGCGAACCGTCAGCCATGCAGGAATGTCGTGTGAGAACGTAGTCGTCTTACCGGCACCAGGCGGACAGTTGATAACGACGTATTCCTTCTCAGGGGTGTCTAGCCACTGGACAATCTGCTCGGCGGCTTCTACCTGCCACGGGGTAGCGATGCGACCGAAGTACCGCTTCTGGAAGTAGCCGAAGTCGTTGAACGCACGCTTGGCCTCGTCACTCAGTTGCTCGTAGCGTTTCGGCCCACCGAGTTTGGCATTTGCCCGCTCAGTTCGCAGTTCCTCACGGCTCGCAGTATGCGAAGCCACCGAGTTTTTTTCAAGGCGCCGTGCTGTGGCGACTGAGAACCCGGCCTTTTCCGCAGCTTTGACTTGGCTCCAACCGTCCGTCCGGAGCTCGAAGTACTTTGCGATCTGAGCAGGCGTTACCGCCACTGGTTAGGCAGTCTTGGTAATGTCGTCCACGATGATCGGGGCGACCTTCTCAAGGTCCCGGCCAGCAGCAATGGCAGCGGTGCGAAGTCCGTGGTCGTGCCACGTCTTGACAAAGCCAGCAATGGCTTGCACGCCGAATCCGACCGCAGCAGCAGAGAGGTGGTGGCCGGTGATGGCGTAGACCTCAGCACCGAGGCCGGTCAGGAACGACGCAGCCCAAACATGAAATGACGTTGACTTGATTCCGGTAGCAGACATGGAACTATTCTACCTCACCCTTGGCAGCATTGCGGTCAATGCCTTCCTTGACGTACTCGTACACGGCTTGGCGTGCGGTGAACCACTTGACCAGCGTCGGCCAGATGTTCGTGCGCTCTTGGCCTGCCGGATCGTCAACGACCTGTCCAACAAGTTCAGCGAGGTCGGTGTCCATTGCCGTGAACTCCTCACGGATGGCGTCAAACTCCTCTTTGAAATCGTATTCCATTAGAACGGCTCCATGTCGTACTCGGGTTGCGGGCGGGCGGTGCGTCGCTCCTGGCTTGGCTGGAAGCGAGGTGCGTCGTTGCGAGCGTTCTTCTCAACGTTGGCGGTGGCGTAGCGCAGCGAGGGTGCCACTTCGTCAGCGGTGATCTGCACCGTGCGACCCTTCTTGCCGTCCTTGGTTTCCCAGTCCTCAATGTCAAGCTGGCCGGTCACGACAACTCGAGTTCCCTTGGTGATGCACGATGCCACGTTCTCGGCTTGCTCGCCAAAGCACAGCACGTCAAAGAACGACGTCAGTTCTTCGTAGTCGTCGCCCTTTTTCTTGCGACGGTTGACGGCCACACTGAACTTGGCAAACGCATTTCCGCCGTTGCTGCCAAACCGGAGTTCAGGGTCACGAGCGACGTTGCCAACGATGGTCACGATGGTCATACTTCCTCCCTTTGATTAGGTGCTGCAACATTACCACAGTTGCAGGCAGAAGATGTGATGCCACAACTCCACCTCAATGCAGTAGCCCTGCTCGTGGTGAGCGATCCGCAACCCAAGTCCGGTGCCGTAGTTGTCCAACCTAGTCAACTTCATGGTCATCACCGCACTGGTAGAACATGTCCCCGGCCTCAGCCATCAGCCCGGTCGTGACGTAGCGTGGCTGGTTTGTCGGGTAGGCGGTGCGAAGGTGGATGAACTTGTCCTGCGCCACGTCCTCGACCGAGAACGAAATCACCCAGTGGAGAATGTGCGGCATCTCCATGTCCTCGGGAGGGGAAGCGTTAAGGTGCTTGTTGAGCGCAGCGGTGATGTCGTCAACAATCGTATCTTCCATCAGTCCCCCTTCAAGAGTTCGTGAACTGCCCGGAGCGTAGCATGGCTCTCGGTCAACAACCGTGCGGTGTTCTCGCTGATCTGCAAGTGGTGGAGCGCCTGCGCCGCAGCAATGGCATCAGCTCGCTTGGCGGCAATCAACAGAATGGCACCTTGCAACCCGGCGAGGGTGGACAGCAGCAGGTTCAACAAGATGAACGGGTACGGGTCAAACGCCTGGTGGCCGAGCCAGAACACGTTGACCGACGCCCACGTCAGCATGAAGCACAGGAACGCAAACACGAACGGCCACGACCCCATTGAGTTCCGCATGATGTCGGCGGCTCGCTGCCCGAAGGTCAAGTCCTTGCCAGTCGGCACCGCAGGATGTTCAGTCCAGTTCACTGATCAAGTATAGTCTGCAAACGGTAGCGCAACATCTTGATAAACGGCAGCGTAAAAGTTGAACTTCTGGCAGCCCGAGAAGTGCTATGCTAGAGTGACACTACGACGCGGGCTTGGAGAAGCCCATACAACTAAGAGTCCCCATTCAGCGCCGAAAGGCAAACGTAGCGGTAGCGCCGCCCTCCCCTCAGCAAGGGAGTACCCCCGTCAGACGGGTAACAGCTCTATTGCCTCACTGAGCCGAGGCCGCACCGAACACTCGAGTCTCTAATCGTTTGGGGGTGTGACCGCGGATTGGTATGCGGACGTTCAGGGTGGAAGCCTCGTGGAGAACACGAAAAAAGAACTGTCGAGGCAGTAGGGATTTTTAGCGAACAGCGTTCACTCCTTCTTGAGTTGCACCGGAGAGCTTGCCCCGCACTAACGGCAGGGCAACTCTCCCTGAGATAGGTTGCCAGCAGTCGCAAAATCAGACTCTCCTACTGCCCGGCTCCGCCACCACACGAGCCTGGTCACGCACGATCCGGGTCAGCGAGACGCTTGGAAGTTATCCACAGGTTGCGGCTCCTCGGGTCGGCCTTGAAAAGAATCTCAATGAAGGGTGAAGGTGTGCGACCCTCGAGGAGTTTGCGAGCCAACCACCCCCCTCACAGCCTGCCTCAGAGCTAACCAGCCAACGACGCAGGTTGAGCATCGCTTGAACGCAGAATGAGCGGACGAACGTGAGCGTATAAACGAACAAACAAAACACTCCCCTCTCGGCACACCCCCAGTCGAACGATCCACTAGTTACCGGCCGGTAAGTTACCCATGAGTAACCTACTGATTAGACATGTTAGGGCGCCCTAACATTGGTGCGAGCTGCCTACCGAGTAGACAACGGCGCCGCCTACCGAGTAGGCAACGATGCCAGGAACCCGAGTTCGAACGGGAGCGATTCCCTACCAATTCTATAGATTATAGCGGGAATGTGGGGAATGAGACGATGAGGCTAGAGTTGTCTCACTGTTCCATTGTCTCACGATGCCATCGCTGGCAGTGCTTGCAATAGTTAGCAAAGTGCTTGCAAATCGGCACAGCAAATCTTGCCTAATCGGTAGACAAGGTGTCTCGCGTCCTGTAGTGTTCTCTACATGACCTGCACAACTACACAACAATACGCAATCGGTGAGCTCGTGCACCTTGCACCTTGCGACTTCGCACACAACAACTACGCCGGTCGCGACGCGAACAGTAACGACGCCGATACGCGACGCGCTATCAGTGAACTAGGCGCACTCCTGTCTAAGGGATGGAACTATGCGCGAGGCACGGTAGAGGCGTATTACGACGCGTTCGGTACTCTCACGATTAGCGATGGCCACCACCGGATCACGGCCGCGTTAGAAATAGGGATGCCTACCGTGCCAGTGACTATCGTAGATGCGCCCGCCGACGACGTAGCACTACGTTTGGCGCAACTCGCCGCGAACAGTGGACGCCGCAATGATTCACCGCTAGGCCGGTTCTACGCCTATGCGCAAGCCGCCGCCGCCGGTGCCAGTGTCGAGGATATCGCCGCCGCAACCGGATCTCGCGCCGCCACCGTTGCCACCTATCTGGAACTTCGTTCGGTGGACCCCGTCGCGCTCCCGATTGCATTAGGGCGTGGCATCAACTACGCAACGCGATTAGGCCACCTGCCACACGACGCGCAACGCGAAGCTACACGCGTGCTCGAAGCTCATTCAGATTGGCGCCTAACTGCATGGGAGAACTACCTAGACAAGTTCACGCGGCAATGGAACGAGCGCGTCGCCGCCGATAGCGCTATGTTTGACATGGGCGCTCTCACGGTGCAAACATGGAACGACGAACTGGCCGCGTACGTCGAAGACGAGCGCGCAACCGAGACGGCCCTAGCATCCATTCCCGCCGCGCCAATGGGACTTGCCGAGATCGCCACCTACATCAACGCGTCGCGTCAAACAGTGTACGCATGGCGCAAGCGCGGCAAACTCCCCGCCGCCGATATCGTTCTCGCAATCGGTGAACTCTGGTACGTCACCACAATTGACGCATGGAACGCCACGCGTTGCGCGTAGATCAACCAACCAACCAACCAACCAACGAAAGAGAGACAACACAATGGAACCGATTACTGACCAGGAGCGCGAAGAGATGCGGCGCACGCATCGCAACGTCGCCACGCCATCCATGTTTGACGCGCCAGAGCTCGACCGTCTCGCCATGATGCGACGCGACGACAAGACCGGCACCCCGTCGCTGTTCACGTTCTAAAAATGGAGACGGCGACCGCATCGAAAAAAACTTCGCCGCATGACTTGACGCCGCCGCACACAGTCACTACACTTACCTACATGACCACTACACCAACCAGCCAAACCACCAACACCAACACAGAAAGAGACACCATGACCACCACCAACCAAGCTGAGCAGTACGCCGAAAACTGGGTAAAAGTAAGCGGGGAGCCTTACGGCACTATGTACCGGGTAGAACCGGGCGCTATCGTGACAGGATACCTGCACACGGGCGACGAAGTGCCGGGCGACGTCACGCGACACGCGGTCCCAGGACCGTGGGTTTCACTTGGGGCACTTCGCGCGGCTCACGAGCGAGCGGGCAAGTTCTACTTCGCTCATGACACTTCCCGATTTTTTGGGGCTCGATACAATGACGTGATCGCCGGGCGGTTCCTCGTGGACTCGGTGCAACCTCCCTACGGGCCTCGTGAGTACCGGGTGAGCGTGTGGGATGATGACGCGGCGGTAGGTTGTGAGCGAGTCGGGACGTTTGAAACGCTCGCGGCCGCTCGTCGCTTCGCTCGTTCGCTCGTCGCTGAAGCGTTCGCTGAGTTTGCCGACGTGGTGCCAGCATGATCGCCGCCTACTACACCCTCAGCCCTGTTTCAGTCATCGTCGTCGGCGTGCCAGTGTTCGGGCTGGCAGTGTTCGCAGTAGTCGAGTGGATGCACCGACACCGCGAAGCCATTAGGCAGTTCCGCCGAGCAATCCGCAACAAGTAGCACCGCACCTGCCCCGCTCACGACGGCGACGGTTCACGACCGAGCAGGGAGCCGCAGTAATCAACCCAACCACCGAAGGAGACACCATGAACACCGAAGAAACCCACCCACACCCAGCAGACAACCAGCCACAGCAAGTTCGAGTGATTACCTACGGATGGGGAGACACTAACGAAATCTCCACCGAGGTTGTCGAAATGGCGGTGACGCTTGCCGACTTCATCGCTGACTACTTCGGGAACGATGCCTACCGCGTGGACTTCATCAACGACGACGGCGCCGAAGTCTGGAACGAGGACGGCACCGTCTATTTTGATGCCAACGTGGTTACCATCCGCATGGCCGACACGCTGAGGAAGCCAGCGACCTTGTAGCCCAACCCAACCCCAACCGAACGAGAACCCCCGCCCGATGTGGTGGGGGTTTTTCGCGTGTAGTGGGCGGAGGCGGAGCACAAAGGGAGAAAGCTCTAGCCGGTCGAGAGAAGCCGACGACGCCCCCGCCCTGCTCCATGATACACCGGAACCGAGAACCGAGACGGCCACAGCATCGCCAGGGAGCGCCAGAACCGATGAGGCCGCAGCATCGCACGCCGAGCCGCCGACCCGCAGCGAGCGCACCGCCAAGACCGAGACGGCCACAGCATCGCACGCGGACACAAGACCGATGAGGCCACAGCATCGCACCGGCCTGCACGCGTCACAGCCATGTGATAAACAATGGGCACCGCATCACCGACACAGGAGAGAAACAATGACCACACCGATCTTCGCTCACCTTCTCGCAGAGAAGTGGAATAGAGAGGATAGGGCTATCGGATCGAAACCGACTGCCCTCAATACGCCGATGCGCTACAGCAGCGCCCTCGGATGCGCTCGCCAGATGGCCTATGCAGCCGTCGCAGAGCCAACCGAGCCGTGGGACGTTGCGAGCACTTGGGTAACGCGCCTCGGCACGTTGATCCACGAGGAGCTCCAAGCCGCCATCGCTGAGACGTACCCCGCCGCAGAGTTCGAGCGTGCGTCGCAGGTCAACGACTACATCAGTGGTAGCGCCGATGGCTACATCCCTGGACCGAACGGCGACGGCATCGTGCTTGAGATCAAGACCGTGGGCAACTACGTTTGGGAGCAGCAGACCGGCTACGGCAAGTTCAAGCGCACCGAGCCGAAGGGACCGAAGGAAGCCGCCATCGTGCAGGCAGGCATGAACGCTATCGGCATTGGCGGGGTTGAGAAGTTGTGTCTCATCACGCTCGCCAAAGAGTGTGTCAGCGTCAGCAAGGCGAAGAAGTTGGAGATTACCGACTACGACCGCTTCTGTGCGGAGTGGTGGTACGACCGTGACGAGTGGGAGCCGCAGGCGTTGGAGGAAATCGAGCGCATGACGCAGATCGCCGCCGAGCTGGAGGACGGTTGGCTCCCTGCTCCTGAGGTCGTGGACGATGACTTCAGCCGCAAGCAAATCACCGCCGGTTCGTATTGGACGTGCGACTACTGCGCGTTCCGGACGACGTGCGAGGCCGATGGCCCTGCACCGATCAAAGTATCCATCAGCAACATGACCCCGAAGGAGACGAAGTAATGCAGAGCGAACAGATCAACGAACTCGCCGCCGCACTCGTGGCAGCACAGGCAGAGTTCTCGGCAGTCCCGAAGGAGAGCGCCAACCCGTTCTTCAAGAGTTCCTACGCAGCGTTGCCGGACGTGGTGAAGCACGCTACGCCGGTGCTGGCTCGTCACGGCCTCGCAGTCTCGCAGTTCATCAGCGAAGCGGACACGCTCACGACCTACCTGCTGCACAAGTCGGGACAGTTCCTTAGCCACACGATGACGCTGCATCTCGTCAAGGATGACCCGCAGGCACAGGGAAGCGCCGTCACCTACGCTCGACGCTACTCCTACATGGCTTGTCTTGGTCTCGTTGCCGACAACGACGACGACGGAAACGCCGCTAGCCAACGGGGGGTTACAAGCGCCCGACCTGCACCACAGCGAGCCTCACAGAGCACTACAGCGCCCTCTCAGGCCACAGGAGAGAAGTTCGACGCCGACCCTGCATTGGTCGCCTACCTCGTGCTTGCCGACGAAATCAACCAGAGCAGCGAAGAACCGAACGCAACCCTCACCGACATCACCGACCGAGCGCAGAAGTACCCACTCACGGCGAAGCAAGTCGGGCTGGCGAAGAAGCTTGCCGACGAGGTTGTGCGTGGTGCTGGCCTTGACCCGTCCGCCGAGTTTGCAAAGGTGGCACGATGAACCTCGCAATCTGTTGGGGCATCCTCGGACTGACCTTCGCCATTGCGGTCAGCCTGTTCTCGAGGCCGGGACGATGAAGCGCCCGATCCGTCTGCTCGTGAGCCGTGAACACGCCGAGCAAATCCTCCGGTGGTACGACGACTTGCCAGCAGCGACCAACACCAACGAGGACGCAGCCCTCGCCGCCAGCATTGAGCGAGCCATTGAACAGCACGACGAGGAGATGGAGCGCCAAGCCCGCTACGCCGAGCGTGAGAAGGCGAAGTCGTGACCAACCCGCAGAAGGCTAAGGGAT
>Ga0208614_1000559_pt1 | contig 10933 bp, 18 predicted proteins | sample CryBogCBE23Jun09_FD_184554 | JGI IMG/M metagenome (GOLD analysis project Ga0208614, IMG submission 184554) | Freshwater microbial communities from Crystal Bog, Wisconsin, USA - CBE23Jun09 (SPAdes) | ecosystem: Environmental > Aquatic > Freshwater > Lake | place: Crystal Bog, Wisconsin, USA...
ATTGTGAGCAGTAACTATATTATGGGAGTATTGAATGAATGATTTGAAACACATCCTTTGGTGTGAAAAATATAGACCAGCTAAGGTAGAAGATTGTATTCTACCTGATGCTATCAAGGCCACATTTTTGGAATATGTCGCTAGAAAAGAAGTACCGAACTTATTATTATCAGGTAGTGCCGGCGTTGGTAAGACTACAATTGCAAAGGCTCTCTGTGAAGAAGTTGGTTGCGACTATATTGTTATCAATGGCTCTGATGAGTCTGGTATTGATGTTCTTCGTACTAAAATTAAAAATTATGCTTCATCGGTTTCTCTCGCAGGCGGCCGAAAAGTAATCATTATTGATGAAGCAGATTATCTAAATCCCAATTCAACTCAGCCCGCATTGCGTGGTGCAATTGAAGAATTCTCGTCAAATTGTTCGTTCATTTTCACTTGTAATTATAAAAATCGGATTATTGATCCAATTCATTCTCGTTGCTCCGTGGTTGATTTTAAAATCAATGGTAGCAAACCAAAAATGGCTGCAGCATTCTTTAAGCGTGTTGAGTGGATTCTTGAACAAGAGAATATCACCTACGACAAAGCAGTTGTGGCTGCAATCATTACAAAGCACTTTCCGGACAATCGTAGGGTTCTTAATGAGTTGCAGCGATATTCGATTTCTGGCACAATTGATGCTGGCCTTCTTACTAATGTTGCTGATGTACAACTTGGCAATCTTATCACCGCATTAAAGGAAAAAGACTTTACTGCGGTGCGTAAATGGGTCACTAATAACCTAGACAATGATCCTGTAAAACTATATCGCAAGCTGTATGAAGGTTTGTATGAGGTTCTACAAGCCAATTCAGTTCCTCAGCTGGTGCTCCATCTAGCCAAATATCAATATCAATCGGCCTTTGTTCCTGACCATGAGTTGAATATGGTGGCTTGCCTCACCGAAATCATGGTTGATTGCTCTTTCAAGGAGTAATCATGCCAGATTTATTCAAAGAGATTGTTCCGGCAATCTTACAAACCAAGAAAAACCCATTCCGGGATGAACTAGACTATAAGGACTATGTTCCTTTTGTGGTCAATCGTGCCTTGTCGTTCCACCAAGATTGTGTGCTCTATGCTAATGAGATGAACCTTCATCCTGGTATGGAAAAAGACGCTCAATTCCAGTTTTATCTAAATACCATAAGGTCAATGAAACGGAAATTCCAACCGTGGCAGAAATCATTGACCAATAAGGATTTAGATTGTGTCAAGCAGTATTTTGGTTATTCAAATGAAAAAGCCAAAGAGGCCTTGCGGATTCTAAATGATGAACAAATCGCTGAAATAAAAACAAGAATAGAAAAAGGCGGAGTGAACAAATCATGATTTCAATAACCGATTTGGTTGAAGTTACATTAAATGAAAAAGATGACTTCTTAAAAGTACGAGAAACTCTATCCCGTATTGGTGTTGCTTCCAAAAAAGATAAAATATTATACCAGTCTTGCCATATTTTACACAAGCAGGGCCACTATTACATTACCCATTTTAAAGAGTTATTTGCTTTAGATGGTAAACCCACCGATATTTCCGAGAATGACTTATCTCGCAGAAATGCTATCATAAAACTCCTACAAGACTGGGGATTAGTAAAAGTGGTTTCTTCTAAGCAGATTGAAACTCCAGCACCTATATTCCTTTCTCAAATTAAGATTCTTTCCCATAAAGAAAAGCATGAGTGGGAATTGACCCCCAAGTACAATATTGGGGTTAAGAAGAACTATACCAATTAAAGGCTTGCCTTTTTTGATTGGTTTGTGTTATAAATATGAATGTAGTCGCCTAATGGGGCTACATTTTATATTAACTCGCTTATCAATAAGGAGAAACAAATGACAAGCACAACTTTATCTTTATTCCCGCAATGGGCTTCCCTCCACAAATCTTTGGATCCATTCACAGTTGGTTTTGATGATGTATTAGACCAAATTCGTGAAGTATCTGAAACAGTCGCCAAAGCAACACCTGGTTATCCTCCGTACAATATTAAACAAGTAAAAGAAAACAAGTATGTCATTGAAATGGCAGTTGCTGGTTTTGCTAGAACTGATATTGAAGTTACTTTAGAAGGTAACAAGTTGGTAATCAAAGGTGCTGTAGTTGAATCTGCTGAAGATCCAGCAAGCTTCATTTACAAAGGTATTGCTAACCGCAATTTCAATCGTACTTTCACTCTTGCCGATAAGGTAGAAATTAAAGATGCTGAAATTGCAAATGGTATGCTTAAGGTCTGGTTGGAAAACATGGTCAAGGCACAGGATGCAGTAAAGAAGATTACTGTAAAATCCAAGGATGAATAATTGGTGGCCTGTATCCGATGAGGAATGGGAACAATTAAACTATCCAAGCGGTAGGTAATATAAGGGGCCTTGACTGGCCCCTTTCTTTATGATACAATATACTATATTATGAAAAATGTGAATAAAACTAGACCAGGTTATACTGCTGGTACAACCGGCGGTAAAGCCATCCTCAAAAAGATTCGTTCTAAAACGAATTCTGACATCTATTATACCTATTCAAATTGGGCAACCAATGAGATTGATGGAATAACCTTTATTCCTGTGGTTAAAAGTATACCTAACGGAAGCACCCAAGTAATTCATTATATGCGTAAAGATAATGTGGAGTATGTAAAATGAGTAAATTGCTGGAACACCAATTAATTACCAATCAAAAACGAATCTTTAATCCTAAAGATGAGGCAGATGTTGCTTTATTAAAAAGGTTTATTAAATTAACTTACTGGGGTAAACCTTGTCCATTTCTTTTGGAAGATCCGTATTTGAATATACCTGCTATGATGAAGGATAAGTATATCAAATATCAATTAGGTATCTTATGATTAATTGGCTAAAATATTCTGGTTGCAACATCATAATTAAGTTAAATCCATTTCATTGGAGAATTGCTTGCCAAATGTACCGGAACGCTGAGGTGTGGGAACAAGACGCCTTTGTACTAGAACTATTACCAATCACCATTCGTGTTTGGTTTGACAACGGAGAGTGGTAATGGAACATTGGGGTAAGCATCTTATTATTGATGCTAAAGGTTGTTTTCCCGCTAGAGCACAGGATCCAGAGTATATCCGTTCTTTCACCAAGGAATTGGTAAGACAGATTGAAATGATACCTTATGGTGATACTCAAGTAGTACACTTTGCGGATGGTACTGATTTGGCTGGTTGGACTATGATTCAATTAATAGAAACATCCAGCATCATGGGGCACTTCCTAGACGCAAATGGAGACCTCTACCTTGACGTCTTTAGTTGTAAAGACTTTGAGGAACAACGAGTTATAGATGTTTTGAAACACTTCTTTTCGCCTGATGAAATCAAACATCAGGTCATTATGAGAGATGCAAGGCGATAAATAGAGATAGGTGAGCAGTAACTGAGCGCTATAATTATTGGGTCAATTTACTAAGGAGAGACCTAATGAAGTTAAGTATAGTTGGTTGTCCCGATAAAAAACGCTTTAGACCTTTTGTCAAGCGTGCTGCTCAGTTTTACGCAAAAGAATTGATGACCGATAAAATGTTGGAAAACATCTTTGTTCGGATAAAGTTTACCAAAGATATACAAGCTTATGGTTACGCTTCGGTAGAAGATTACAATGATAGCGGCAAGCCAAGAGAATTTGAAATTGAGTTGCATTCCGGTATTGGTGGATACGATATACTCAAAACGCTAGCACACGAAATGGTGCATATTAAGCAGTATGTATATGGCGAAACCAATGAAAAACTTACTCGCTGGAAAGGTGAGAGAGTTGATTCCGATACGATTGATTATTGGGTTCAACCTTGGGAAATAGAAGCACACGGATATGAAGCTGGACTTTTTACCAAGTTTGCTATACAAGAAAAACTTTGGGAAGTATTCAAAGGTGTTCAGAATCCGGATTCAGATATTGAAATAGAACCTTTAGGATGGAAAGATGACACGCAAGGATACTTTGAACAAGACTTACGGGAACATTCCTAAAGAAGTAAGTTTTGGTGATGTCTTTGATTGGTTGCCATCATATCGTGGTATAAAATATTGGTATATAAGAGCAAAAAGATTGTTTAAGCGTTGACAATCTATTATAAGTATGTTATAGTATGTAATATGCGGTGTGTAATAGTACGACATTGGATACCCTTCAATGTTATCTGAGCATAGCAGAACACCGCTCCAAATTCTGTTAAAGGACTTTCGTAATGGCCGTAGCAAAATCCAAAAATAAAAATCCAATGCTGACCAAAACTGGCAAAACTCGTTTAGGTCCTCTCAATGTTGAGCAATTAACTAAACTGATTGAATCAACTTCCAAGAAAAAAGAAATAGCAAAAATCAAAAGAGCACTAGCTGCTCGTACAAAGACGCAGCAAGTTTCTAAGAAGCCGGTTGCAGTGGTTGAAGAAGCGGTTGTAACGGAATAAAAGTTAGCCCTTGTAGTTAAATGATATAACAGTTGCCTTGTAAGCATCAATTGGTGGTTTGATTCCATCCTGGGGCACCATCAATTTTTTCAATAACAATCATCAAAACATATCATACCGGCAATAATTAAAATTTATTGATTTGAGTTATACATAATATTTTAACTATGGAGTAAATTATGTCTGTTACAATTAAAAACCTTGAGAGTGCGTTGGCTGGTGAATCAATGGCTCACATCAAGTATCGTTATTTCGCCAAGATTGCTCGTGAAGAAGGCTTTGAAGATGTAGCAAAGCATTTTGAACATACAGCAGACCAAGAAATTCTCCACGCATGGGGGCATCTTGAATTACTGGTTGGTCGTCCATCAACAAAACAATGTTTAGAAATGGCAATTGCAGGTGAAACTCACGAATATACTGAAATGTATCCTACTTTTGAACGCCATGCTCGTTTAGATAAAAATGAGTTTGCAGCTAAAGAATTTAGTGAACAAATTAAAGAAAGTGAAGAACATGCGGTTGCTTTTGCTCATGTATTAGAAAAAGCAGAAAAACGCTTTGCTGCTTTAAAGAAAGTTGAAGAGCGTCATGCTAATGCTTATAAAACTGTATTGGAGAAACTATAATGGAAAATCAACAGCATATCTGTGTAGTATGTGGTCATGTCCACGATGAAGAAGTAGAAGGTAAATGGGAAGACTTACCAGAGAACTTTGAGTGTCCTGAATGTGGTGTAGGTAAGGAAGACTATTACATTTTGTGATATATAAAGGTACATTAGTTAAACAAAGGAGATATTATGAGTGAAATCAAAAGCAATACTAAAAGAGTTCCTAATGTGCCTACAGTTAAACCAAAAGGTGCTGTTAAACCAGTACAGGCCAAACCAGCACTCAAAGTCAAACCTAATATTATGCGTAAGGCAGGTAGAGGAAGATGAACGCAAAAGGTGTTGATGAAAATCAAAAAGATCCTGTTCAAGAGCAAGATTCAAAGAATGAAGATGATGAGTTCAAGCGGATAGAACAAGAACAGAAATACAAACTACCAAATTCAAATATTTGACCATAAGTCTACCAAAATATACTTGACTTATGCAATAGAGTTTAGTATACTTCAATTCAGTTTTGCGGGATTAGTTTAGTGGTAAAACTAAAGGTTTCCAACCTTTCGTCATTGGTTCAATTCCAATATCCCGCTCCAATATTATTTACAAGTGAGATTATTATGAAACTATTAGCAATGAAGTTAATCACCGGAGAAGAAATCCTTGGTGAGATTGAGTCTGAATCTGAAACCGAATTTGTCATTCAAAATACTGTAGGCATTGCAGTCATTCGTGATCCTAAAACTGGCCAGCCTAGCGTTGGTTTTGCACCATTCCCTATTCATGCTGAACAAGAACGAGATTCTACTATTGCCATCGCTAAGAAGAATGTAGTATACTCTTATGTTCCAGCAACCGATTTTGTTAATAATTACAATTCCATTTTTGGTTCTGGCATTGTAGTTCCGCCAACAAAACAATTGATTACGGGTTAATGAACAACTTCTATACGAATGTCCAAGTATTTGGTAACAACATACTGTATCGTGGCATTCTGAATGGTAAAAGAGTAAAGGAGAAGATTGAGTATTCTCCATCTCTATACATTCCTTCCAAAAAAATTACTAACTTCACCTCATTAGATGGTGACTATCTTGACCAAAAACTCTTTGGTACTCTCCGTGATGCTCGTGATTACATCAAGCAGTTTGATGGCGTATCTAATGCACCCAAGATTTATGGTCAAACTCGGTTTGAATATGCGTACATTGCTGACCAACACCATGGCATGGTTGATTATGATTTTGAAAAAGTCTCTATTGCCGTAATTGATATTGAAGTGGGCTCACCTGATGGCGGAGGCTTTCCAGATCCTTATAAAGCTGATGCTCCTATTACCGCTATCGGTATCAAATATCTCAATGGGCCCATGTATGTGTTCGGCTGCGGTGATTATGAAACCAAAGGTGACGAAATCTATGTGAAGTGCCGTGATGAGCATTCACTATGCAAGCAATTCATGGAGCTTTGGAAAGCTCATTGTCCTGATATTCTTACAGGTTGGAATACCAAGTTCTTTGATGAGCCTTATATCATCAATCGCTTTCGTAAGATTCTAGGTGAGGACGCTACCAAAAAATTATCTCCATGGGGTTATATTGGTGAGCGTAAGACTGTCATCAATGGCCGACAGATGATTGCTTACAATATTATGGGTGTTGAATCACTTGACTATATTGAACTATACAAGTGGTATGCTCCTAGCGGAAAGTCACAAGAGTCCTATAAACTAGAATCAATCGCACAAGTTGAACTAGGTGAAGGCAAGTTATCATATGATGAGTATGATAATATCTTTGATTTGTATAAGTATGATTTTCAAAAGTACATTGAATACAATATTAAAGATATTGAACTCATTGTTAAAATGGAAGAAAAGCTAAAACTGCTAGAACTGGCAGTAACTTTGGCCTATGATACCAAGACAAACTTCTCTGATGTATTTGCTCAGACACGCATGTGGGATTCATTGACATATGCTTATCTGTTTGAGAAAGGCATCATTGTTCCACCAAGAGTTGTTAAAGATAAAGATTCAGCATTTGAAGGTGCGTATGTTAAAGAAGTGCAAGTTGGTATGCACCATTATGTTGCCAGCTTTGACCTAAATTCACTTTACCCCCACCTCATGATGCAATTCAACATTTCCCCCGAGACTCTGATTGAACCAGAAAACTATACAAGCGAAATGCGTGAGATACTTTCTGCTGGTGTTTCTGTTGATAAGTTACTCAGCAAATCTGTGGATACCTCCAAGCTTGTGGGAGCAACCATCACTCCTAATGGTCAATTCTTCCGTACAGACTTTCAAGGATTCTTACCTAAGATGATGGAAGAAATGTATAGTGACCGCAAGAAGTTTAAAAAGTTAATGTTGCAAGCAAAACAGGAATATGAAAATGAAACTGACGATTCTAAAAAATATGAAATTGAAAAACGTATTGCAAAGTATAACAATATCCAACTGGCGAAAAAGGTGGGTCTCAATTCTGCTTACGGTGCTTTGGGTAGTCAGTATTTCCGTTTCTACGATTTACGGATGGCTCTTGGTGTCACGACTGCCGGTCAATTAAGTATTCGGTGGATTGAAGCCAAGATTAATGCTTGGATGAATAAGATTGTAGGAACGGAGAATGTTGATTATGTGATTGCGTCCGACACCGACTCAATTTATCTCCGTATGTCCGAGCTGGTGAACAAGTTTATGAAAGATACCTCCGATAAGCAAAAGGTAATCTCTTTCATGGATAAAATTTGTGAAGATAAAATTCAACCATATATTGATAAGAGTTACCAAGAGCTAGCGGATTATGTTTGTGCGTATCAGCAGAAGATGGAGATGAAGCGTGAAGGTTTGTCTGATAAAGGAATCTGGACTGCTAAGAAGCGATACATTCTCAATGTGTATAACAATGAAGGTGTGCAATATAAAGAACCGCAGATGAAAGTCATGGGGCTAGAGATGATTAAATCTTCCACACCATCTGCTATCCGTGAGAAGATGAAAGAAGCCATTCAGCTAATGCTCCGTGGTACAGAGCAAGATGTGCAAGACTTCATCGTTAAATTCCGTGAAGAATTCAAACAGTTGCCCGCAGAAGAAATCTCCTTTCCTAGAGGCATCAATGGCTTGGCTAAATATGCTGACGCAGCAACACTATATAAATCAGGCACACCAATTCATGTTAAAGGTGCTATTTTATATAATACTTTTTTAAAAAATAATAACCTTACCAAAAAGTATCCGCTAATCCAAGAAGGTGAAAAGATTAAGTTTACCTATTTGAAGATACCCAATCCGTTTAAGGACACGGTGATATCGTATCCGACAAGATTGCCAACCGAACTGGGGCTTGACAATTACATAGATTATGATTTACAATTTGATAAGGCTTTCTTAGAGCCCATCAAGATTATTTTGGATTGCATGGGATGGACAACTGAAAAGGTGAGTAGTTTAGAGGACTTCTTTAACTAATTATGGTATATCTAACATTTCTATGTGCTTTGGCACTTTCTGGCATTGCTGCCTATTATTCTGTAATAGGCTTGGCTGCTATCTTTACTGGTGCGTTCTGGCCAATTGTGATGATGGGTTCAGTCCTTGAAGCCAGTAAACTTGTCACTACATCATGGCTCTATCGCAATTGGAGAACTTGTCCATTTCTATTAAAATCATATCTGACTACAGCAGTCATTATCCTAATGCTCATTACTAGTATGGGTATTTTTGGATTCCTATCTAAAGCACATATTGATTCTACTTTGGATGCTGGTGCAAACAATGTAGAAGTAAAGACACTCGGTATGCAAGAGAAGATTGCTAAAGAACGCTTAGAATATCTTCTTGCTCGTGCTAAGGATCCTTCTACTGCCAGCAATCGTTTAGATAAGCAGATTCAAGATACACAAAAAGAACTCAATGAAATTACCAAGAAGAAACTACCATTGCTAAAAGAAAGTAATAAGTTAGTTGCAGAAGTAGGACCAATTAAGTATGTTGGCGATATGGTCTATGGTACTGATGATGATAATGCAATTGATAAAGCAGTTCGTCTGGTAATTATGCTGATTATGATTGTGTTTGATCCGCTAGCTGTGTTATTATTGATTGCAGCCAATATGTCAATGAAAAGTGCTGGTGGTAAACCTATCGTGAGAAATGGTGAGATTACATCATTAACTCCGAGTGATATACCGGTATTCACAGAGAGAAAGCCGGTCGCACCAAATACTCCGAAACCCCAAGATATAGATAAAAATAAAGTTGAAGTTGATAAAGAAAATATTGCCGAGATTAAAGAGCCAGAACCTATTGTAATTGATGAGGCTTCAGGAGAAACCATGCCGTCAATTTCAAAAAGAGTTGAGCACCATGCTCCTGGAGTTTATTCGGAACACCATGAAGAAGAACCAATTAAGAAGTTAGAACCAAAGTATGATTATGATGCAGCATATTCGTTTCGTGAAAAGGAAGATAAATGAGTATATTAGATAAAATTAAAAAGAATAGTAGCATTAAGGATTCCGCTATTCTATCCAAATCAAAGTTCTTTACAGATAAGGATATGATTCCAACATCGGTGCCAATTATCAATGTGGCGTTGAGTGGTAAATTAGATGGTGGTTTAACACCAGGTCTTACAATGTGGGCAGGTCCATCAAAACACTTTAAGACTGCTTTCTCACTTTTGATGGCAAAATCTTACTTGGACAAATATGAAGATGCTGCGTTATTATTTTATGATTCAGAGTTTGGTACTCCTCAGTCTTATTTTGATTCATTCGGAATTGACACCAATCGTGTGCTTCATACTCCTCTTACTGATATTGAGCAATTAAAACATGACGTGATGCAACAACTCACGGAGCTGGAGCGTGGCGATAAATTGATTATTGTTATTGATTCAATTGGTAATCTGGCATCCAAGAAAGAAGTTGACGATGCGGTTGAAGGTAAATCTGTTGCTGATATGTCAAGAGCAAAACAGGTGAAGTCATTATTCAGAATGGTTACTCCACACCTCAATCTAAAAGATATTCCAATGATTGTAGTGAATCACACTTACATGGAAATTGGAATGTTCCCTAAAGCAATTGTTGGCGGTGGTACAGGTTCATATTACTCGGCTGATAATATCTTTATCATTGGCCGTCAACAAGAAAAAGAAGGCACAGAAGTTGTTGGTTATAACTTCATTATCAATGTAGAGAAATCAAGATATGTTAAAGAAAAATCTAAAATTCCTGTTACAGTTCGTCATGATGGTGGTATTAGCCGTTGGAGTGGACTACTTGATATTGCTTTGGATTCAGGCCATGTTGTTAAGCCATCTAATGGGTGGTACAGTAAGGTGGATTCAGACGGCGTTATAGAAGATAAGAAATACCGTATCAAAGAAACTGATACCTCAGAATTCTGGTTGCCAATTCTTAAGCAGAAATCTTTCCAAGATTATGTACAGAACACTTATCAAATTGCTTCGGGTAACATTATGCAAAATGATATTGAAGAAGCTTTTGAAGTGGAGACTACCAACGGAGTAGAAAATGCGTGAAGGAATTGATTATTGCTTCATTTACCCTAAAGAGGATGCTCAAGGAGTTCATATTAAATTTCTTGAGGGGCCTTACAAAGGTACCATTTACAAGTATGGTAAGGTAAAGTTTGAAGAAAAAAATGACCAAATCTATTTACTTTTTGGTTATGATGTGATAGAATCCGATGTAATGAAGCCAAGAAAATTGGAAAAAGATGAAGCATTTAAAAACTATATTGGTGACTTGCTCGTTGAGCTTATGTCATCTAACATTGAGCAGGAAATAATTGATGAAAACATTAGC
>Ga0208614_1000568_pt1 | contig 10859 bp, 13 predicted proteins | sample CryBogCBE23Jun09_FD_184554 | JGI IMG/M metagenome (GOLD analysis project Ga0208614, IMG submission 184554) | Freshwater microbial communities from Crystal Bog, Wisconsin, USA - CBE23Jun09 (SPAdes) | ecosystem: Environmental > Aquatic > Freshwater > Lake | place: Crystal Bog, Wisconsin, USA...
GCTTACATTTAGCACAGGGAACCGCCGCAGTTTCGGGAATTCACAATCTTCAAGAATTATCAGTTAATGGAAATAGCAATACCATTAACACTGTGCAGCAAAATTCAAATAATTATGCAGAAATTAATATCAATGGATCCAGCAATTTTATATCAATGACGCAAACTGGAGCATCTGGTAAGAGTGAATTTTTAAATGTTACAGGCAGTTCAAATTCAATAGTCACCGTTCAGAAGGACGCAGGCGCTCATTTTTTAGATTTAACTGTGCCCACGAATGGCAACACAATTTCAATAACACAGGCTGGTAACGCACAGAAGCTTTTTGCTTTAACTATAAATAGTCCGGGCGTAGGAGTCACCGTTGTTCAAGATAATCCCACTACTAGTGACAGTGCAGCAATGTTAATAACCTGCACAGTGGCACCATGTACTGGATATACGTATACTAAGCATTAGGAATTTGATCATGAAGAGACTAAGAAAGATTTTGTTATCACCTTGGTTAGCATTGCTGACATTTACATTACTACTAATAGTTAAACTCTCCAATCCTTATCTAGTCGATGCAATGAAACTTAAATTCTATGACTATCTAATGTTAGGTAAACCTGTTCACAGTGAGCAGATTGTAATTGCAAATATTGGTGAAAAGGCATTAGAGAAATACGGACAATATCCATTTCCCAGAGATACATACGCAAAAATCGTCAACGATCTATATGATAGTCATCATGCCGGCCTAGTTGGCAGCACCATAATGTTTCCAGAAAAAGACAGATTTGGTGAAGATGATGTATTTGCTAAATCACTGGTCGCTCATCCCGTGGTGCTGAGTCAAACAGTTTCCACTGACTGTTCACGCAATAATACCACTACTCGTCGAACAGGCGTCGCAATTGTTGGCGACGGCAAGCCCTCAGACTTTCTTCCAAACTATCCATGTGTGCTTGATAATATTCCAAGTCTTCAAGAGTCAGCCGTAGGCGTTGGCATAACATCGACTCTGCCTGAAACGGACGGTGTTGTTCGTCGAGTTCCGATGTTAGCAACATCAGCTGGAGAATACTATCCCTCGTTTGCTTTAGAGCTTCTACGTACTGCCGCAGGCGATCCAAGCTATCAGACAAAGATAAATGAGGAGGGAGTTGAGGCGGTTCGTGTTCCACAGTTTGGTAAAATCTCCACTGACGAATATGGGCGCGTGTTTATTAATCCGAATTATGTATTCTCATCGTTTGAAGTAGGCGAGAATATTCCGAATCTCGATGGTAAGATCGTTCTACTCGGTGTGACTGCGAGCGGCGTCGCAAATCCAGTAGCAACTCCGGTTGGTGCCCAGTATCCCCATCAGTTGCAAGCCAGTATTCTTCAGACTCTTCTAAACGGAGATTCTGTTTCAATTCCAAATTGGATCGCTCTTGTTGACATTTTGGCATTTGTTGTTCTCTCACTTGCAGTTATCATATTATCAAATGTGCGCTATTCTATTATTTGGATCGGTGTACTCTTGGCAGGATATCTATATGCTCCTGTTTATATGTACGATCATAGTCGAATACTATTTGATATTTCCTTTAATTTCTTAGCAACACTCATCATTTATTTACACGTTTACTCAGTGAAATTTATCAGCGAGTTTCTACAGAAGCAACAAATTAAGAAACAGTTCGGCACTTATCTAAGTCCTGATCTGGTTGCACAATTGCAACGTCAGCCTGAATTGCTGCAATTAGGCGGCACTGAACAGGAGCTTTCAATCATGTTCACCGATGTTCGTGGGTTCACTACAATATCAGAACATTATGGTAAGGATGTACAGGGTCTAACCAAGATTATGAATCGCTACATGACCGCAATGACTAAAGCAATTCTTGAGAACAAAGGTACCCTTGATAAGTACATAGGTGATGCTCAAATGGCATTTTGGAATGCACCGGTAAATAATGAAAAACATGCCATAGATGCTGTACAAACTGCGTTTCAGATGTTAAAATCACTTGAGGAGTTTAACATTGAAGTCACCAAAGAAGGAATCCCAGCTTTCGGTATGGGTCTGGGAATTAATACTGATACCGTTGTTGTTGGTAACATGGGAAGTGATCAGCGTTTTGATTATACTTGTTTGGGAGATGGGGTCAATTTGGCGTCGCGTTTGGAAGGGCAGTCGAAACCATATGGAGTCAGAATCGTCATTGGTCCAAAGACCGCGGAATACGTCAAGGACCGATACCAAGTCGTAGAACTAGATCTTATTGCAGTTAAAGGCAAAACCGAACCTGCTAGAATCTATACTGTTCTCGAAAAGTTTGATGAAAAAGCAGAAATTGCACATGAAAAGTTTTTGAGTGCCTATAAATTGGGTGCGTGGAATAGGGCACATGCTATGGCACAGGCCATGCGTGGTATTTGGGGCGGACAACTTACTGCTTATTATGATATGATGGCAGAAAGAATTGAAGAAATTCAAAAGAATCCTCCGAAACCTAAAGATTGGGATGGAATTTACCGTGCCACAAGTAAGTAATAAAAAATGAAAAAGACTAACCCTAAAACTTATCGTACAATTTTTATCAGCGATGTGCATTTAGGCACAAAAGATTGTAAAGCAGAATTGCTCAACAATTTTCTCAAACATAATTCTTGCGAAACACTGTACCTTGTAGGTGACATTATCGATGGATGGAAAATTCAAAAGAACAAGTTTCGATGGAAACAAAGTCACAGCAATGTAATACGAAGAATCTTAGGTCATGCTAAACATGGTACAAGAGTAGTATATGTATTAGGCAATCATGATGAGTTTTTACGCCCATATCTAAGATTTGGACTTGCATTTGGTAATGTAGAAATTGTCAATCAAATAGAACATGTTGGCAAAGACAACAAGCACTATTTGGTTGTACACGGCGACTTGTTCGACGGTATTACTCGTATGAACAAATGGATTAGTTTTTTAGGTGACAGCGCCTATGATTTTGTGTTAAACTTAAACACTAAGTTTAATTGGTTCAGACATAAGATGGGATTTGGTTATTGGTCGCTAAGTAAATATCTTAAACATCGAGTTAAGCGGGCTGTAGATTTTATGTTTAAGTTTGAAGAGAACCTGGCATCTTATTGTAAGCGTAAGGGGTATGATGGCGTTATTTGTGGACACATACATAATGCCGAAATTAAAGAAATCAATGGCGTTACTTATATGAACGACGGGGATTGGGTTGAATCATGCACTGCTCTAGTAGAGCACCATGACGGACGATGGGAAGTCGTTACATGGGAGATTTTACAAAATGAAAGTAAAGACAATAGTACAACAAATGTACGCAGCAATCTTAAACCACGACAAAGAAGCAGAAAAAGCTCTATGGTTAAAGGCACTGAAAAAGAGTCTCAAACACAAGAAGACTCATGCAATTCAGTAAAAAATATCTGAGAACTTCTTGCAAAATCTTTTCTAATATTGTATAATATAGAAATACTTTATTAGAGGATTCAATGAGCAATAGAAAATTTTGCGGAAACTGCGGCGCAGAATACGCCGACTTAACTTGGCCACGCACTTGCAACTCCTGTAGCGATATCGCTTGGAAAAATCCAATCCCTGTAACATTTGTATTACAACCTATATGGGCTAGAGATTTTAGTAGGCAAGGCCTTGCTATTGCTCAACGTGCTCGTAACCCGGGTGCAGGTGAATGGGCGTTTATTGGTGGATTCGTAGATATGCAGGACACCAGTTTAGTAGAAGCTGCCCGGCGTGAGTTTATGGAGGAAACTGGTCTCAAACTTCCTGGTCGAGCCAGTATTGTGTACAGTGAACAAAACGCATGGGGACAAATGGTTATCGCTGTTAACACAGATCAGATTATGTCCTTTGAAGAATGGTCATATGGATCAGTGTGTGAAGAAAACCTGCAACTAGGTGTTATGTGGACACATGATCAAGTCGAACTGTGTTTTCCAATTCATCAAAAAATTGCAAATATGTGGTTCAGGGGCGAGATTTAATGATAACGTTGATTACATTACTGCTAGTTAAGCATTTCATTTGGGACTTTTGGTATCAGCCTCCTTATATGTGGCAGAACAAAGGTACTTTTATGCATCCGGGCGGCATTGTACATTCATTAACTCATGCTCTTACTACTCTTGTTATTTTATTGTTCTTTGATCCGGCAGCGGCAGGAATACTTGCCGCATTTGAATTCGTAGTGCATTACCTAACTGATTACGCAAAGATGAACATTAACCGAATCAAAGGTTGGGGAGCAACGACGCATAATGAGTTTTGGCAGCTTACCGGGTTTGATCAGCTTGTGCATCAACTCACTTATGTTGTAATTATTTGGGTCGTGGTTAAATAATAGACGGAGGTATATTATGAAGAAACTATCTTTAGCATTAGCAAGTTTAGCTCTAATTACTGCGCCTGCACAAGCACATGAAGAACACTGGCATCATCGTGATGGGGGCCGAGGATGGATTGCTCCGCTGATTATCGGCAGAATCATCGGAGGTGTAATTACTGATTCCAGGCGTCCGAATGAAACCGTAATTACCACTGTGCCTACTGTACCATATCCTGGCTATACAGTTGTGACAAGCTATTACTATGATCCTGTTAGGGGCCAGTGTGAAGTTCGCGACACGATTAATTACTATGGATATCTAGTTGATCGTCAGATTAATTGCTACGGTCACTGAAATGACCGCTAGACGTATTACGTTAGATAACTTAAGTGAAGAAGCACAGCGTCTTCGTGAAGTTCTTGAAAAGGACAGATATATGATCAAGCCCAATGATCCACTTCTTATTCGTAAAATTGAGATGGATCGCAAACGGGCGGAGTTCAAAGAGAAATCCAAAAACTTCATGGTTCAAATTATCTCTTGACAGTGAACTAAAAATAGTGTTAAATAATATTATCAGTTGTTTGAAAGCGGACTGAAAGATGTAAAGACCCGGGGGCGGTACCCGGCAAGTCCACCATAAACACGGCCGCCTTGCACCTCCAATTTGGGAGAATTGCTGGGACCGAAACTTTTTAGAAAGTTTCTATAGTGCGCGAGCATGAGGATACTAACAGAATAGACTGTGTTTTTGATGGGCTTGAACTAGGATCGATTTGCATTATATAGGAATGTCTAGACTGGTTGCTTGGCAAAGTGCCAAAACTGTAAATGTCGCAGCAAATGACAATATGGATATTGCTCTAGTAGCATGATTTCCGGGGTCAGGCCCACCCGTCAACAGAACGGGCCATTTTATATAGGAAACATAATATGATTCACGAAGGTTGGGGCGGCACAAAGCCGATTTAATTCTAACAGAGGATTGATAGTTGACCTTGAAACACAAACACCCTCTTAACTAAATGATCAAATCTAAAAGAGTTGACTCTCTCTAAGTTATCTGCTATAATCTTCACATAATGTTTATTTTATAAGGAACTCGTTGTGAAGAATTTTATCATTGCCTTGATCACAACTATTGTACTACCTTCGGCAGCAATTGCCGATTCTGTTGGTTTTTCACAGACTTTCAATGTATCCTCTGATTACCGTTTTCGAGGAATTAGTCAAACTGAAAACCAGCCTTCAGTTTCTGGAGAGGTTGACCTTGCTACTAAACAAGGATTTTACCTAGGCACTGATATTTCTACAGTGAGTTCAAATTATTATTCAAACGGTATCGGAATTGAAACAGATCTGTATGCAGGTTTTAAGAAAAAAATTACCAAAGATCTAACGATTGATATTGGCTCTTATAATGATCTTTATCCCGGATCGTCTTCAAATGGTATTAAATTTGACACCAATGAGTTATATGCTGGATTGTACACTGGACCACTTTCTATAAGGTATAGTCGATCAATTAGCAATTATTTCGGGACTACAAATTCTCGAGGTACATCATATATAACTATCGATTTTCTGCAATCTGTGGGAAAATTAACACTGATTGCACATGCTGCTCATACATCGGTGAATCATTATTCTAAGTATGATTACGATGATTACAATTTGGGATTATCTTATGAATTTCATAAAGGGTGGACCATTGCTGGAAAATACTTTATCAATGACCATCTTAGCACAGAAATGAAAAAGTGTAATATGTTGAATGGACATAATCTATACCGTAATAGCAGCGTTGTGACTTTGATTAAAACTTTTTGAAATTATTTAGAGGAAAATTGATGAAAAAATATTCATATTTCTTTACCCGCCAAGATATTCGCCCCGAACAACAGCTTGTGCAGACTGCACATGTCGCCATGAAGTTGGGCTTTAACTTGAACGAACAGGAAGATCCCAATAACACGTACTTTGTATGTGTCGGTGTGCGTAATCGTGATGCACTATTCGCTGTAGAGAAAATTCTCTATAAATTTAACTTTAAATTTGAAGTTTTTTATGAACCAGATATTGGTAACAATGAAATGACTGCAATTGCCGTTTATCCCATAGACGAGGATAAGCGCGATATTCTGATGGCATTTAATTTACTAAAATTTTAAAAAGTGATTGACACTATGATCGAGAACTAATATAATACTGACTTAATAAGTTTAAAGGATGATTTCAGCAAACCACTCCTAGTATCTTCGGATACTTTAGCATGAGATTGTGCGATGCCCTACCCAGTGTAGGATTCCAGCAATCACTGGCCAGGAAGATCCTGGATAGGCCCACACCGAATTGTGGAAGAGTTTAGTCTTCCGAAATCAAAAGGCGCATCCTGATCTAAATCTAATTAAAAACAAAGGAGAATAACAATGAAGAATATTATGTTTGCTACCGCAGCCCTCGTTGCTGCAATTTCAACTCCAGCCATGGCTGACAGCTTTACTGGTCCACGTGTGACTGCATCGGCTGGTTATCAGGACATCAATGATCTTCCTGTCAATCGTAACTTTGCATATGGCGTCGAAGCCGGTTATGATGTTAAGGTACTTCCTCACGTAACTGCTGGCGTTGAAGCTGGCCTAGATAACGTATTTGATCGAACTCAGGTCAACGTCGGTGCACGTCTTGGCTATGAAGTAACATCACATACTCTGGTGTATGGTGGTGTAGGATATGAGAACCTGCGTGATCTAGAAGCATTCAACCGTGATGGTCTTCGCCTAACTGCTGGTGTTGATCTTAACGTGTTTGGTCCAGTTTCGGTTGGGGCTCAGTATGCTCATGTTGACTTCGGTGCCGTCAAGAAGAACGGCGTTGCAGGTACCGTTACCGTTCGCTTCTAATTCTTAAAATGCTCAGCAGCTAGATGTTGCTGAGCATTTCTCTATTATAAAAGGTATTTTTTAATGCTTGAAAATGTACCCAACGTAACTTTTAAAATTCGTGTTCGTGATGAGTCTATTGGTGGTCCTAATCCCTATCGTTGGGAAGAAAAAACTACTGCTGACTATTTTCACGGTCGACGAGTTGTACTATTTTCACTTCCGGGAGCGTTTACTCCTACTTGTTCAACTTTTCAGCTCCCAGGCTTTGAACGGGATTTTGAACAATTTCAGGAGTTAGGAATCGACGCCATTTACTGCATCAGTGTCAATGATGCATTTGTCATGAATGCTTGGGCTAAATCTCAAAATATTCAAAATGTCCAAGTAATTCCTGACGGTTCTGGTAAGTTTACTGCAGGAATGGGTATGCTTGTTGACAAAGACAATCTAGGCTTTGGCCGTCGTAGTTGGAGATATGCAGCAATTATAGAAAACGGTGAAATACAAAAACTGTTTGTAGAACCCGGCCAAGAAGATAATTGTCCAACTGATCCCTACGGTGAAACCTCACCAGAAAACATTCTAATGTGGCTTAAGACACATTCTTAATATATAATGTAGCATAGCTACACTTGATAGGCTCTTCGGAGCCTATCTTTTTCTTGTAATTTCTTAGACTTTAATGTATAATGACCCAAAGGAGAAGTTTATGATTAACTTAAATTTCAGTCTGTCGTGGCCCCGTAAACAAGTGGGCAGTGGCAAGGATTATTTCTATAAGGAAGGCGATCTTTGGGGAACCAAGCATTGGGAAATTCAGTGTTCAAATATAGGCAACGAACTTCTAGGATTCCGTTTTAGGTTTAATCCTATTGGTTCTGATCACGGTGGGCTACACGTTGAGTTTAATTTCCTGCGTCGTATGCTACTCTTCACAATCTATGATAGTCGTCACTGGAATTATGAAGAAAATCGCTGGTATCTTCCTGGTGAGGATGACGGATACATTCCATATGCTTAAACTAATTTCATTTTTGTTCACTGGATGCTGGCATCTTTGGTCAATTCTCAAAGAAATTTCTTTATTTGATACCAACGTTTCTTCTGCTCGTCCAATAGGCCAACGATATATTCTGCAATGTACAAAATGCGGGATTGTCAAAGGAAAAGACGTCAAATAATAAAAGGCAATAAATATCCATTATGCGTTTAGGTTATCTTACTCTATTATCAGGACTGCTGATTAGCGCAGTCGCAATTTTTTACTCAGTAGCAGGTCTTACAAGTATATTTTCCGCTGCATTTATTCCTATTATTGTTATGGGTGTTAGCCTTGAAGTTGCAAAATTAGTAGCAACGGTTTGGCTCAAGCAGAATTGGAAAAATGCTCCTCGTTTGCTTAAAGTATATCTTATCGTTGCAGTTTCGATATTAATGTTTATTACTTCTATTGGTATCTTTGGATTTTTAAGCAAAGCACACAGTGATCAAACATTGGCAAGTGGAGATATTGCTTCTCAGCTTTCGATTTATGATCAAAAAATTCAAACAGCAAAGGACAATATTGATGCTGACCGCAAAGCACTACAACAAATGGATGCAGCAGTCGACCAAACAATGGGTCGCTCACAAGATGAAAAAGGTGCAGCATTGGCCGTGCGTATTCGTAGGTCCCAGTCCGTGGAACGCCTTCGTCTCAACAACGAGATTGCGTCCCAGCAAGAAACTGTTGCAAAACTTAGTGACCTATCAGCGCCAATCAGAGCGCAAATGCGTAAGGTTGAAGCGGAAGTTGGGCCTATCAAATACATAGCACAGTTGATTTATGGACCTAATCCAAGTGAAAATCTTTTAGAAAGAGCTGTAAGTTGGGTCATTATTCTAATTGTTATTGTATTCGATCCTTTGGCTATTACACTTCTGTTAGCAAGCCAGTATAGTTTTGCACAAGCTGCCGAAAATACTCGTAATGAAACGGAAGATGAAGAATTCGACGAAGATGACTTCAAAAGAAGATTCTTCAACTCAAAAGGCACCATTGATCCAACTATTGATCTAGAGATTGACGAACCCGTGGATCTTCATGTGTTAGGAGATATCGCAGCGCAAGAATCTATGACCTATGAGGATGGTGATGAAGACTATATTCCAAGAAAACCCGAGGTCCCTATGATCGAAAAAGATTCTAACGAACACATGGAATCTATTGAGGAATCTACCAGTTCATCTGAAGTCAAGATTATCCACACTGAAAACAGCATGATTATTGAAGACTCTGCAGGCACACAGGAAATTACTACCAACGAACCTCGCACATATATTCAAAATGAGGAACAACAGGAAAGCAGCAAGTGGACTGAAATTCTAAAGCCAATCAGCGAAATAGAATATCTAGAAGCTGCTCGTCGTAGAAAGCCCACTGACAGTGAATAAAATTACACTTATTACTCCGCCTGATTTTTACGAAAACTCAAACTTTAGCGTCTTGTTTATTGGAATGTCGGATGACGATCAAGAAATGACTAGTCGTTGGTTAGCAGAAAAAGGAGATTTTCCTGAAGTTAATTTTTATTTCTATCAGGGCGAATCTAATATTACTTGGTTGTTATATGCGGTAAACCGCGCTGATGTTATTCTGTTGAACTACGACACTGATCATGCTATAATTAATCTCATGGGCAGTTATATACTTTCTAAACCTAACGTTTATTATACAACAAATAACGAAAACTTGAAAGCATTAATGCTGCATATTAATAATAAATTTTTACCTACAACTGAAACATTTTTAGAGAAAGTATTCAATGACCAAGGAAACTAAGTTGCATACCTGCAGTTTTTGTGGAAAAAGCAAAGAGGATGTAGAAAAACTAATTGTTAGTACTGTGGTAGGAATTTGCAACGAATGTGTAACCCTTTGTTCAGGTATCCTCAAAGACGAAAAAGTCAAACAGTTTCCATTAAAGGATGAGAAGCAAAAATATAATCCTGCTAAGATCAAAGAATATCTTGATAGGTATGTTATTGGTCAAACACGGGCAAAAATTGCACTATCAGTGGGTGTTGCACAGCATTATAAGAGGATTAATAATCCGTCTACCGAAATTGTACTAGATAAAACTAATGTGTTATTGTTAGGCCCATCGGGTTGCGGTAAAACAATGTTGGCAAAAAAGATTGCCGATTTCCTTGATTTACCTTTTGCTATCTGTGATGCAACCGGGCTTACTGAAGCAGGATATGTAGGTGATGATGTTGAAAGTATTCTTGCCAGACTGCTCAGTGTAGCAGACGATGATGTCGAACGTGCTCAACGTGGAATTGTCTACATTGATGAGATTGATAAAATTGCACGTAAAAGTCAAAATGCGTCAATTACACGAGATGTCAGCGGCGAGGGTGTGCAACAAGCACTTTTGAAAATGATCGAAGGTACTATTGCTCGTGTGCCCGCCGGCGGCAGCAAGCGTAAGAATCCCAAGGCAGAAATGTTGGAAATCGACACATCGAATATTTTGTTTATTTGCGGAGGAGCTTTTGTTGGATTGGAAAAGATTATTGCTAATCGTAGCAGTAAATCGTCGATTGGGTTCGGTGCCGTTATTCCTGAAGAGTCAACAAC
>Ga0208614_1000577_pt1 | contig 10704 bp, 10 predicted proteins | sample CryBogCBE23Jun09_FD_184554 | JGI IMG/M metagenome (GOLD analysis project Ga0208614, IMG submission 184554) | Freshwater microbial communities from Crystal Bog, Wisconsin, USA - CBE23Jun09 (SPAdes) | ecosystem: Environmental > Aquatic > Freshwater > Lake | place: Crystal Bog, Wisconsin, USA...
TCCTTATTGAGTTGTTGTTGGCGGATTTGTATCTAATATTTCTTGCTGTACAGGTGTTGCGCCTTGCTCGCTTGCTTGTTTTTGAATTTCATTGATTAACCCTGCAACTTCAACAAAAGGTCTAGAACCAAGATACTGAAGAATGCCGTTAATTAAATCTGTTGTTAATGAAAGTTTTTCCATTTTTTAATATCCTAAAAAATTGCCACCAAAAAGGGTTGATGGCTTACCCTAAATCAATTAGACCAAGGCAATGGTGGTTGTGTTACTAATGGATTAATCTGTAATGCTAAATTGTTGTTAATTGCTGTTTCAGTAGTTTCTTGATTAACACCGTTTTCCCAGCACCATCCAACTACTTGTGATTGTGTTAATTGTGCATAAGGTGTAAAAGAACCCCCTTCAGCAGGTTGAGGAAATGTACAAGTGCCGTATATGCTATTTGTAAATGTAACAGGTGGAGTTGCTGTATTTTCTTCTGTACCTGTACATCTCCATCCAGCAGTCAATACGACTTCTGAGTGTCCATTAATGGTTTGTGTGGATGCGTCCATCCAGTCAATAGTCCAGTTAATTGTTGCCGACATTATTTATTCTCCTTATTTAGATTCAAGTTGTGCTACACGTTTACGAAGTGATTGTATTTCCGCAATTAAGTCCGCCATTACTTCAGGGCTTGATGCTTGCATAGCTTGATAAACTGGGTTTCCTTCTTCATCAACAGCATCTTTTTTGCCAGTGACACTATTTGGATAAACTTCAGCAAACTTGTGCGCTAAGAAACCACGAGTACGACCACCAGCTTTCCAATCATATTCAATAGGCTTAAGTGCATCAATTCTTTGACCTGAATCAGTAACATCACCAATTACATTTTTTAATCTGTAGTCAGAAGTTGCATTGTATAAGGTTGCTGCTCCGTTATAGCTAATTGAACCTACTGTTGTAGCTGATGAATTTAAAAATCCAACATAAACACCAAGCGATGCACTAGAATTTTGTATTGATAGAATATTATAAGCACCAATATCTGCTTTTATACCCACTTTACAAGAATTAAATTGTGCTGATGCACCAACCAACAAATTACCACTAGAGTCTATACGCATCTTTTCTGATGACGCTATTTCCCAAATAAAACCTGTTGAATTAAAGTTTGAATTTTGATGTAAATAGCCATCACTAGCTAGTCTTGTAAACTGATAATATCCTGTAGAACCGTCACCAATTCTAAATGTTGCATTTGGATACCCACCAATTTCTAATTGTGCGTTAGGACTACTTGTTCCTATTCCTAGATAGCCAGCGTTGGAAAGCGTCATTCCTAATGTATTGTAATTTGAATAAAATTTAATGCCTGGTGTGTAAGCATTATTAATATTTAAATAACTAGAAGAATCTAAAAATAAAATATTTCTTGCTGTGCCACCACTATCTGTCAACAAATATCCACTACTTGCACCATTACCACTTGAATATATTTGCCCAACTACTTGTAATGGATAACTAGGACTACTTGTACCTATACCCAGATAGCCTGAAGTAGTAAATCTACCTACTTCTGCTCCGTTTGTTAAAAATTTTAATCCGTAACCATTAAATCCACCAATATTTACAAGACTATTTGTAGAATCTATACCATATTCAGCTCTTTTTGTTGTTCCAGCTTGATACAACTCTACAAATGTATTACTACCACTAGTTGCATTTAATGTCATTCCACCATAACTTGATGTTACATTTAGATAAAATAAATCTGATGCACCTGCAACTCCACCTGTTCCAGATAATAAAAATTGTGAACCAGAATATTGTAAATTACTACTAGAACTAAAAGCACTTGTACCATTACCATAAGGAATATATCCTGATGTTAATGTTGTTAATCCTGTACCACCATTTGCTACATTCAATGTACCAGCAAGGGTAATTGCTCCGCTTGTTGCTGTATTAGGTGTTAAACCTGTTGTTCCGCCACTAAATGTTGTAACCGCTACATTGGTTAATGTTGTCCATTGTGGAGCAGTAGCTCCTGAATTAACTGTTAATATTTGACCTGCAGTTCCAATAGCTAATTTAGATAAGGCTGAACCTGAAGAATAGTAAGGCAAGTCACCTGCTGTGTAGCTCGACAATCCTGTTCCGCCATTGCTTGTTATCAATGTACCTGCAACGGTAACAATACCTGTTGATGCGGTGTTTGGTGTTAATCCTGTTGTGCCGAAGCTAATAGATGATACGTTGATATTGCCTGCTTTAGATGCCAATACTTGAACATTACCTGACGCATCTTTATAAAACAATTTTCCATCAAAATAATTGATTGCAAGTTCAGCACCTGTAGATGTAGAAGTTAAATTTGCAGCTAATGGGGTATTCCCAGTTGTTCCACTAGCATAGATTAAAATTGGTGTGTACCCACTCTGCGACATATCTAACTCCTTTTGTTTAATTATATAACTATTCTATTAAAATCCACCGCCAGAAATACCAGATGTTGCATTTAATGTGGTAAATTTTCCGCTGCTTGTAGTTGTATTTCCGATTGGTGTTCCATCAATACTTCCCCCCGTAATTGCTACACTATTTGCGTTTTGCGTGGACATTGTTCCTAGCCCAGAAACTTGTGCATTTGTTATTGAAATAGATGTGCTACTTGCAGCCGTTAATTGCCCTTGCGCATTTACCGTAAATGTTGCAACACTACTTGCCGAACCATATGAACCTGCAGTTACCGTTGTGCTTGCAATCGCAATTGTTACCGCCGAAGCACCCGTATAACTTGTCCCGCTTAACCCCGTACCGATTGTTAAAGCGAAAGGGTTTGCAGCTGTTATAGTCCCACTTCCGCCCAATGATATAGAAGTGCTATTGACTGTAATACTTGAATTAGCCAATTGTGCATTTGTAATCGTTCCGCTTAAAGACGTTGTAGGAATCGTTGTAGAGGATGTGACTTGACTTGTACCATTAGCATACATATAACCAGTCAAACCTGTAACGGTCAAACTTGTAAATGCTTCCGATGAACTACCATTAATCTTTTCCCAAGCACTTGTTGTGCCATTAAAAATAGCCCAGTCACCTACCGACCATAAAGAAATACCATTTAAAGTTGTTGTTCCTGCGGTTGATACAACATAATAATTATTATTCGTACCTACACTAGATGTTAAAGTTGGGCTATTTGTAGATGCATTCCATGTGCCTTGATATGCGGGTGAATTTAATGCATTTGTCGTAATAGATGTAATTTGACCCTGTGCATTCACCGTAACAGACGGTATTGCCGAAGCCGAGCCATATGTTCCTGCATTTACGCCTGTATTTGATATAGCAATCGTTACTGCTGATGACCCATTAAAAGATGTTCCGCTTAAACCTGTACCTATAGTTAAAGCATTTGGTGTATTAGCCGTAATTGTTCCGCTACCGCCTAAAGATATTGATGTGCTATTTACTGTGATGCTTGAATTAGCAAGATTGGCATTTGTTATGCCAGCCGTTCCACTTAAATTGCTATTCGTTAATCCAGAAATTGTATTTGAAGCAGCTGCAATCGTTTTATTAGTTAATGTATCGGTTGTGGCACGACCTACCAAAGTATCTGTAGATGTTGGTAAGGTTAATGTACCTGTATTGCTAATTGTGCTGATTACAGGGCTTGTCAGCGTTTTGTTTGTTAAAGTCTGTGTACCTGTTAACGTGACTACGGTTGAATCAATTGCAATCGTTACTGGCGCAGAACCGTTAAAACTTGTGCCTGATAATCCAGTTCCTATTGTCAACGCATTAGGAGTATTCGCTGTAATGGTTGCACTACCACCTAGTGATATGCTTGTGCTATTAATAGTGATAGAACTATTTTGTAATTGTGAATTGGTTACATTAGATAATGCCCCACCCAACACAATGTTTCCACTAGTTGTTACCGTTCCCGTAAGCGTAATACCATTTACAGAACCCGTACCCGATACCGAAGTTACCGTTCCAGAGCCTTTATTGTTAAAAGTATTCCAATCGGATGATGTTAAGTAACCATTAGTAGATGCGGTTGCAACCGACATTGAAATTGTTGGGGTTGTACCACCACTAGATGCGACAGGGCTTGTTGCACCTACCGAAGTTACATAAGAACCAGATGGTTGTTTGTTATTAAAAGTATTCCAATCAGTTGATGATAGGTATCCACTTGTGCTTGCACTTGCTTGAGTAATGCTAATAGCAGGTGTACTTCCACCGCTTGATTGTATAGGGGCAGTTCCTGTGACAGATGTTATTGTTCCTACATTAACCGAACCACCTAAACTTACGGTATTAGAATTAATCGTAATGCTTGAATTCGCTAATTGCGCATTGGATATTGTTCCAGATAAATCGGTAGTTGGAATAGTTGCGCTAGCAATAAACGCACTTGTTCCATTACCGATTACATATCCAGTTAAAGTAGTAGCCCCAGTACCGCCAGATGATGGGTTTAATGTACCTGCTAAAGTAACAGGACCGCTTGTTGCTATATTAGGGGTTAGTCCTGATAAAGTAGTAGTAAATGTGGTTACGCCACCCGTTAGGGAAAATGATTGCCAACCAGAAACATTGAAACCTTCAAATGTACCGCTACTAGTGTTGTATCGAATTGCACCAGTGCTGCCAACCCTTTGTGCGGTTGTTCCGTTTGGTAACGTAACTGAGCCACTTCCAGGAAATACTGCATTGTTTGCAATACTAAAGGTTGGGGTAGATGAACCATCACCCCCCGCAATACTGATTTGATTAGTTGTTCCCGTTAATACATTAACACTTAACGCCGTTCCATTGCTAGAAATAAACCCATTACCGCCTAAGCTAGCTAGCGCTAAAGGTAAACCATTTAACCCTATTGTTGGGTTACCACTTACGCCGTTTGCATTTGTAATGCTTAAGCCAGCACCCGTTGATACAATGCTTCTATTAGTTACAGTACTACCGCTATTTTTTACAATAATTCCCTGTGATGCATTTTCTAACGATGCCGATACGCCATTAAGAAAAAAAGAAAATTGACCTTGTGGTGAACCTGTTGATGTTCCTATACCTAGTCCGCCTGCTAAACTACGGCTATTTGCAAGGGTTGGTTCTTGATTTACAGTAACAAAAGTTTGTTGTTGTGTAGGGCTATTTGCAATTGCAGCAACTGTAGTTTGTACAGTAAGCCCGCCTTGTTGAATAGGCACTTGTTCCGTGCCAATTAAAGCAGTAGCTAGTGGTAATTCAGTAATCGTCTTATTCGTCATGGATTTGTATTCACAGGTAAATAAGTGATACCTTCTAAATTTCCATTTTCTGTATATGGCGTTTGTAAAGATAATAAATCTTGTGCATCAGGGGTGGTTACAATTTGATTATTTCCCGTACCGATATTTGCATCTGGGCGTGGAAACCGCACAGAAATCTTTTCTGGTTGGCGCATTTTTAAACGATAAGGGTCTTTATTATCAATGCACCCAAACTTACATACACGAAGCCCTGGAGTATTCCCGTCTTCTTGAACGTCATCATACGCACGTTTCATTTTGCATCTATCACAAACTTGAATCGTAAGTACAGAATTTCCTCGTGTGTTAAGCCATTTCATCTTGTATATACGCTAATGTTTGGTGCAAAATAAATTGGTGATTTATCACGTTCTTCTTCTTGAACAATATGTAAATATTTTTCCGCCTGTTGTTCGCAATAAGCAATTCTTGCTGGGTCAACTTGTGGTAACTCCATCGCCATTTGATGACCTAGCATATTTTGAATTGCTAAATACCAGCGTTGCGGTATTTCAATTGAACCATTTAATGCCCCCACATCCTGCACATAACGTGTACACCATGCTACGATTTGTGGTGAATAAATAGCAGGCGTAGGCCAGAGAACCATTGTTGGTTGGGGTATTGTTCTATTTAACCAATACTGCAACGGATAATTATTTAAAAAGTTTTTGTTTGGCAAATTAACATAATCATCACGGTTCATACGGAACATTGGTATTTCCGTTGGATTAGAACCAAAATTAACTTGATAAAAACCCATATTTGCACCGCTTGTTTGCAATATTCTCCAATAAGGCGCACTAGTAGATGGATCTAAATCGTTATAAATCCATTGCCCACTTACCCATGAGGTAGTAGCTGGGGTAACAATAGTTGTCCATGTTGAACCATCTTGCGATGATTGTATTTGATAATTAACCGTTCCTGTTATTGCGGGTAGAATACCAACAGACGCCATGTAAATAGGGTTTTGTGTACCGTTGTTAATACCAATATAACCTGTGTTTGTAGTTAATTGACAAATATTTGTGTAAGCCCCGTCAAATGCGTTAGCAGCTATACCTGATGAAGAATTATAGCCTTGCGTATTAATTGTAAAATACCGATAATTCGCATTCAACACATCATTTGTTCCTACGGGCAATAAATATTCGTATTGATCAGGATACAACCCAATTACATTCTTTTGAATAGCCCAATACTGCACACCATAATTTACTAAGTTCGATAGTAAATAATAAAGCGATTGTTTTGATGCAAATATTTCTTCCGATGTTAATTCTTCGGCAAGTTTACCCGCCCTTCTAGCACCGCTATCAATCAGGTTTTGAACCGTTACAACAGTGGTAGATACCGTTCCGCTTGTAGTCATTACCACCCCTTGATGTCATATTTTTTCTTTGCTTTACCGCCATCTTTACAATGCCAACGCTTTAAAGATGCTTTAGCCCTTGGCGCATCACCACTTGCATGTTCTACAACACCCTTCATGCGGGCGCAAAATGAATCATGCCTAGAACCCTTTGCTTGGGGTGCTTGTAAATGGCTTCCAGTTTCACGGTTGTATTTAGCCCTACCCTTAGCCGTTAAACCCGCACCTTGGCTTGTAGGTTTCTTTTCGCCCCTACCTACGGCTAGGGATACACCACCATCTTTTTTCTTAGCGGTTTTAGCTGATTCAATAAATGCTTGTTTACTTGGCGCACCCTTGCTTCCAATCTTTCGCATATGTTCACCACTTCCATGCTTAATTCTTTCTTGTTTAGCATGAATATTTGCATAAAGACCACCGCCATCTTTTTTCTTTGCACTACGTTGGGTAGCATATGCAATTGCTACCGCTTGCTTCATTGGTTTGCCAGCATGTATCTCGGCAGAGATATTCTTTTTAAAAGCACGTTCCGATTTACTTTTAATTAGAGGCATGATTAGCTTCCAACACCAACAACATTATTGTTATTTTGAATCAATTTACCAGAAATAATTACACCAGCTGCAATAGTTGTTGCGGTACTTGTAACTAGTTGCCACTGAATATCAGTTTTTTCCGTATAAATAAATGGTTCGCTAGAACGATTAGCTGTATAAATTGATACAAATGGTTGTTGTAATACTACAAACTTTACACCAGTTAAATTATTAATTGCTTGAACGGAATAAGTAACAATATTAGATGATGTGTAGCTATTCGATGTATTTACTTCGGCTAAATCAAGGTAAAAAGAATAACCAGCGGGTACTGTATATACGGTACTTTGTGATTTACTAATTCCAGCATTAATTTGGGCAACAACATTTGATGATTGCTTTAATGTAATCGTGCCTACGTTTGTTGTTTGCCCCGTACCAGCGGAAGTTAAAACCAAACTATTTACACGGTAATAACTATTTAAGGTAGTTACGCCAGTTGTACCGTTCATTTGCAATGATTCGGATATTTGATTAAAACTTGAATCTAATCCACTAATTAACACTTTAGCAACCGTATCATCAGATGCGGATGTACTAACAAGGGTTAGTGTAGATGCACTTGTAATGTAAGTATAGGTTGTTGCATTTTCCCAAACGGGTATTTTTGTATTACCAACGGCGGATTGGTAACCAAAAATGTTTACTTGTTGATGCCCATAAATTTGGCTGCGGGCAACTTGTAAATCAAATGGTTCATATGCGCCACCACGGGTAACCGAAGAAACGATGTTATTGCTCATAAAAATTCTCCAAAGTTAAAAAGTGGGGGCTTTCACCCCCTGCTTCTTAGTAATTACACTTACCGCCCTTTTTATGATGCGTGGAAATCTTGCTTTTAGCATGACCTCCATGTTTCATTGGGTGTCCATCAATTTTATGATGACCCATCGCCATATGTTCTGCATGTTCATGCATATGAATATGACCGCCATCTTTATGACCATGTGCTTTGTGATGCATTACATGTCCTTCGTGATGTTTAACATGCCCACCTTTTTTGTAACCAGCTGGAGCTTCATGGATTTCACCTGTTTTACCAGCTTTTTTGTGTAGCTTGCTACCATCATTCATATCATTTAGATAACGATTAGCAACGCTTTCGGATACTGTTCCACCCTTAGCAAACTTATGCATTTTGCCACCGTGCTTGTATCCAACACCTTCTACACCGCCTGTTTTTGTGTGGAAAGATTTGGTTTGCTTTGCTTCGTGAACCGTATCTTGCACATTAACCTTTGGCTTCAAAGTTCCTTTTGTTTGGAATGCATCACCTTTTGCAGCTAATCCACCCGTTGCCTTATGCATCATCTTGCCACCGTGCTTAAGTTGTGCGCCACCCTGATGGTCTACAGCCATTGTTCCACCACTAGCTTTACACATTTTAGCCATGTGCTTATGATGTTCATGCATCTTTTTGTGATGCGCAGAACCACCTTCAGCATGTTTTGCAGCATGATGTTTAGCCATATGCATGTGATGCTTATGAGTACCTTCAGGATGCCCCGATACATGGTGTGCCTTACCGCCATGCGCAAACCCAGGACCTTCAATACCGCCCGTTATACCCTTGTGATGTGGCTTACCTTCACCTAACAATCCACCCATTTGTGGTGTGTACATCTTAGCAGAACCACCTTTTTTCAAGCCATGATGTGCTTTTCCAGCTTTCATGCTTTCATGGTGCTTAAGTTCTTTTTCAATCTTATGCATTTCACGCATTTCTTTGCGCTCATCGGCTTTAGATTCACCACCTTCCGCCATATGCGCTTTTCCACCATGTTTACGGGTGAGTAATGCGGGTTGCATAGCCATTGCACGGCGCATTGGCATAGCCCGTCTTGCAGGCATTTGCATAGGAGCTTGACCCATCATTGGATTACCACCCATAGCCATATGTTTCTTATGGGCATGTCCGCCTTTTTTCATTCCTTCATGCTTAAGCTCATCCGAAGTAGGTTCTGTTGTCATTTCTTTTGGTTCACGACCAAATTTGCTAGTTGCCATAATAATTTTCTCCTATTAGGCTTGGGCAATGCCAAGTAAGCCAGTTGTGGTGGAATTTGGACCTACTTGAATAGCCGTTAAACCTAGTGTTAAAACTAGTTTATTTGAACCATTCAATGTTCCAGCGGGTGTATATGTTCCACGGGTATCCGCCGTTACAGAACTAGATACAAGTTGCGGTGTCATCGTAGCAGCACTTGCGGTATATGAACCAGTTGTATTTACAAACGTACCAGCTAAATAATTTGCTTGTGATGTAGATATTTTACCAGTCGTTGCCGAAACATAAGTCCACCAATAGTTTGTATTAATGCTTACGCCCGTTGGGGGTGTTCCTGTAAATTGAACAATTGTTCCACTTGCGGGTGAATAACCTACGGTAATCACGCCAGGGGATGCAATTGTCCAGCCAGTAACCGCTTGCACGGAATAGGTTGTTGTATTGGAATAAAATGCGTATGCCAATGTTCCGTTATCAACCGCTGTAGAACCAGTAAATCCTGGGTCTACAATATATGCTTCATCACTAATACGGCATGGCAAACCTAATGCAGTTGTTGTATCAACCGATACCGCAACGGTAGTTGCAGCGCTAAAGGCAATGCTATAAATTTGGAAGAATGCTTTTCTTCCTTTGGTTTGTGTAGAAGCTACAGTACCCGTTTGGATGATTTCGGTCATTGAATTACCGTAGTAATCATAGCCCGTTACGGTTACTTGGGAATTTGTTGGGCTACCCGATGCCGTTGTAACCGCTACCGCACGGGGGATATCCAATTGTGTTACGGTTGTACCATCGGTACGGATAACTTGTGTTGTTCCACCGCTACCCGATGCTAATTGTGTTCCGCTATAAGTAGTTGCACCCGTTGGGGTTTTAGCTGCTAGAACCGCTGCTGTTGTTGCAGCATATGGCGTTACATCGTATAAATACACACGACCCATTGGACCGAAGCCTAGGGACATGGGTGATGGGTTTCCTAAATTGCTAGTAGCATTTGTACCAACATAAGATGGGGCTGCGCCCAAGAATAAATCATCGCTAAATTGTGGCATTGTCTTTCTCCATGAAAAGTTGACAAATTAAAAAAGGGGGTTTTTACACCCCCATGTATTACGCTCCAGGTGTTCCGAATAAAGCACGAGGGTCGGTAAATCCAACTTGATAGCGTTCTGTTGCTTTATAACGCATCGAATCGGTTTCAAAATCACCTTCCATCGTTTTTTCTAAGGCACGGCGCATTAACAATTTCATACCTTCAGGTGCATCTGTTTGAATCCACCAGTTGGTAGAAGATGTCAAACGGCTAATAACCGAAGCACCTTCTGGTAACAAACCAATTGATTTAATTGGGTTGATATCATTGTTTGCTGTACCTGTTCTTAAAACAGACTTCAACAATACTTCAGCTTGGAATACGTTACCTGGGGC
>Ga0208614_1000589_pt1 | contig 10597 bp, 9 predicted proteins | sample CryBogCBE23Jun09_FD_184554 | JGI IMG/M metagenome (GOLD analysis project Ga0208614, IMG submission 184554) | Freshwater microbial communities from Crystal Bog, Wisconsin, USA - CBE23Jun09 (SPAdes) | ecosystem: Environmental > Aquatic > Freshwater > Lake | place: Crystal Bog, Wisconsin, USA...
GTTGTGCGCGTGACATTATGCACCTGCCTGTGGTGTTGTTGAAGTGGATAACTCGGATGGGAGTGTGCTTGCAGCCTGTTGTGCGTCATAAACGCTCTTCGGCATAGATGTAAATTCGTTATTGCCTCGGTCAATGATGGCGTGTTCTACGCCATTAACTGTAATAAAAGTTACATTGTCCATTATAACTCCGCACTAAATCCGATGTAGGCACTTGTTGAATTATTGTTTGTTAAAGAATAAGGACGATATTGAGTTAATCCTGAAGCAACTGTGCAGTCAATAGCAGCAGTATTAGTTGATTGACCTGTCGCAGTCAAAGTCACATTTGTTACTGACGATAATGTAACTGTGTCATAAACTAATAAAGTTGAGTAATCAACACTTGCAGGAGCAGTTCTCATCGTTGATGGTAGATTTACTAAAATCTGTGCGTTAGTCGTTGATGATGCGCTGCCAAAACCTAAGCGACCATAAGTTTGTGCCGATGTTCGGTAGTAATATCGTTGAGCCGCGCTTAACTCCCCCTGGAGTGTTCCAGTAGCAGTTGTGAATGGTGTTGCCACCGAACCTGCTTCTACTTGAACGCCCCAAAAATCTATTGTAGAAACTGCATTGAGAGGAAATGTTAGGTTGATTTGCAGTTGAGAATTTGTGCCAATAGTTTTTCCACTAATGCTTGGCAAAGTTACTGTTGTGCTAAAACGCTGCCAAGAGGTAGTTAAATTGAGCGCAGAAAAAGAACCATAAACGGCAGATGAACCACCCGTACCAAATGATTGTCCGTAAGTTGGCGTTAATGTTCTAGAAGAATCAGCCTTAGCCCAGAAAGAAAGGGTTATAGTCTGACCTGCAAATGCTCTTACATCTTCAATAGGTTGATAAAGGTTTGCGTAGGTTTGTCCAGAGCCAGCAACGGTTGTTGCTATACGCAAAAAGTAAGTTCCTTCATATCCTGCTACTGGTGCAGTTCCAGCGGTAAATGTTTGCTGGCTAATAGTTCTTGTTGAGCCTGAACCGTCATAGCCGCAATACCATCTATCGGCGGTATAGACACCATTAGGGTTTGAGAACGAAGTTCCTCGTTGCCAAATACCAAAGTCACCGTTGATAATCTTGTTCTTGCCCGCTAGGAATTGACTTGTCCAAGACACTCCAGCGCCAGCAGAAGAGTTTGCAACGAGTGTGCTGCCATCGGCTCCCACCGGAAGGTTTGTAACCGAACCAGATCCTGTACCGACCACGAGGTCAGCCTTAGCTGTCACGGTAGCTATTGGGATGGCGTTAGCTACGGCAAAGTTGTTTGGAGAAGCTACGACGGCTGAATCTCCGGCCACCAAAGCTGTTAAACCGGTGATAGAAGTGCCCGTAGAAGCCGTGTAATCGGTTCCTCGGACCAATCGAACGCCGTTTATGTATACTTCTTCGGCTCCGACCGTGTAGGTCAAGCTGGTCGAGAAGGAATCTGTACCAGAAAGGCTGGTTTCTCCACCTGAAGCGGTATAACGCCAGGTCTGAACGCTTACAGTTCCGGAAGGTCCAGTAGCACCAGTCGCGCCGGTTGCACCAGTAGGTCCAGTAGCTCCGACCGGTCCAGTAGCTCCGACGGGTCCAGTAGCACCAGTGGCACCAACTGCTCCATTCGAGCCAGTAGCTCCGGTTCCACCTGTTCCACCGGTTCCGCCTTGTGGTCCAGTAGCACCCGTTGGTCCGGTTGGACCAGTAGCTCCAACTGCACCGTTTGAGCCAGCGGCTCCGGTTCCACCAGTGCCTCCAGTGCCTCCAGTTACGCCTGTTGGACCAGTAGGTCCTGTCGCGCCTGTTGCACCAACTGCACCATTAGAACCAGCAGCACCAGTTCCTCCGGTACCTCCGTTTGCACCTGTAACACCAGTTGGACCAGTAGGTCCGGTAGCTCCTGTCGCGCCGACAGCGCCGTTCGATCCGGCAGCTCCTGCGGCACCGGTTCCACCGGTACCACCAGTTCCACCTTGAGGTCCAGTTGGACCTGTAACACCAGTCGGTCCGGTTGCGCCAGTTGCGCCGACAGATCCGTTTGTTCCGTTAGCTCCTGCGGGACCAGTAACACCAGTTGCACCAGTTGGACCAACAGGACCAGTGGCTCCGACAGGACCTGTAGCTCCAGTTGCACCAACGGCACCGGCAGCACCAGTTCCTCCAATTGCTCCAGTGGCTCCTGTAGCTCCAGTGGCTCCAACAGGACCTGTAGCGCCGGTGGCACCTGGTACGCCAGTTGGACCAACGCCGCCAGTTTGAGCGAAAGTGATTGAGTCAGTTCCGATGATGATGTAACCGTTGGTTCCAGTTCCGACGTTATTTTGAATCCAGTTTGTGCCAGATTGAGTTAAACCTGAAACGACATAGAGATAGTCGCCGTATTCAACTTCGCCAGCAATGGAATTGTTGTAATCGGTTGTACGAGTCAAAATGTATGGACGACCCGCAGGGTTGTTCTTTCCTGCATCGGTAACAATATAAATACCGTTTTGTGTTGCAGTGGTCTGGTTTTTAACTAAAACACGATCATTTACCGCAACGTTTACGCCGTCAATTGTTGCAATTCCGTTTGATGAACCAGTAAGTGTTGCACCAATTCCATAGCCACCGCCCGCATCGGCAGATCCAGCGGTATAAGTAGCAGAAAGATTTGCAGTTGTACCAACGCGAGCAGAAGCGTGAGCGTTATTTGATGCTAATGGACCGGTGGCTCCGGTTGCACCTGTTGGACCGGTAGCTCCGGTAGCACCAGTGGCTCCAGTCGCTCCGGAAACGCCGTTTGATCCGGCAGGACCTGTGGCTCCAGTCGCTCCGGTTGGACCAGTCTGCCCGATTGGACCGGTTGCTCCAGTTTGACCAATACCTGTGGCTCCGGTTGATCCGGTAGCACCTGTTGGACCAGTGGCTCCGATTGGACCTGTAGGTCCAGTTGCTCCTGTTGCACCTTGAGGTCCTGTAGCTCCAACTGGACCTGTAGCACCAATTCCACCAGTAGCACCAATTCCACCAGTAGCACCAATTCCACCAGTAGCACCGGTTCCGCCGGTTGCACCCGTGCCACCAGTTCCTCCAGTGCCGCCGGTTCCTCCGGTAGCACCGACTGGACCTGTTGGTCCTGTAGGTCCTGTAGCTCCAGGGGTTAATGAGATTGTTGCAATTGTTGTATCAACTGCATCTAAACGAGCTCTGACGCTTGCCTTTGTTCCCTTAGGGAGTACTCCCAGCTCAGTTTCGATAGCATGAATCGCATCATTTGCGTTAGCATGCTGAGTGTGATGGGGAACCGTTGCGGAGTCAAGGGTATCCGTTGCCTGTGGATCGACAAATGAATCGATGCCGTTAGGATACGAAGATGTCACATTGACTCCTTAGTGTTAGGGGCGACAGAGCAGTCACGCCAGGGGTTAACGTCTTACTCTGTCGCTTTATTCTTGATCGCGTAATCGCGAAATGGTGTGTGGTGTCTTTCATCTAGCCAAAAGTCTTTTTTATGAGCCAAAATAGCGCCAGTATGCACATGAAGCGGTATTCCAAGCGAAGCTAAACGCTTTGAGAACAACAAATCTTCACCAAACCAGCGTCCGCCAATCGGACCATCCATAAACCAAGCCCAGTCTTTACCCTGGTTTTCTGTTGTCTTAGATTGTATCTCAAGCAACACGTTTCTATGGATAAGAAGGCAACCAGTGCCTGTGGCATCAACTTTAATTACTTCGTTAATTGGATAATCATCAATGTTGACAAGTCCTCGACCTGGAATCTCATTATAGATTGTTGGTACTGGTCGAAGCATATCTTCATCATCAAAAAATGCCGCAAATACAAGCGCCGACATTACCGGACGCTTATCAACGTCTGCTGCTGCAATAAGTTTATCAAAGTTTTCAAGTGTCATTCGCTCATCAGCGTCCATCATCAGTAACCATGGAGCATCTGTTTGCTCAAGATAGTTTTTAATGAGCAGATTTCGTGAGCGAGTAATCAGTCCAGAATTGGAAACCTGGACATAAGAGTCAAAACGGTCAAATCTTTGACGTGCAATATGAATCAAGTCAATGGCTAATTGAGCGTTAATCTTGCCATCGTTAATAGTTGCAATGCAAACTTTATCTTTTAGTTTCATTCCCAAGCACCCCTAGTCTCGCGAATGTGTTCGATTGCTGCAGTTTCAGCCTCGAACATCCCTTCTTCGTGCTCTTTAATCAAATCATCAAGAGCTTTTAGTCCTTTATTTGTAACCAATTCTCTTGCGGCTTGTAAACCTTCAAGAAATATAGCTTTCCCCATAATTTCCCCTTAATTATTGCGCCGAGGCGCTGACTCTACCAAAAATGATAGAGCCAGCGTCGCGACTAAGGCTACTAGAAGCCTGAAGGTGCAACTGCACCAGTTCCGCTGACTGTTGTAACAGCCTTTGCGAAGCGGTGTGCGAGTGCTGCGTATCCGTAAACCTGGAAGCGGACGGTGAGGTTCGCTGAGAGGACGTCAGGAAGTACGCGTGTCTTAACACCAGACTCGAAGAGGTAAGAATCTGAGAACTTACCGATGAGAACTGGAGCTTGGTTTGTTGATGAACCGTAGTTGAGAGGCATTGTTGCGTCAACATAAACTGGTACACCGTGGATTGTTCCAACGAGACCCTTAGAAGCACCAGGAGCGTCAACAACACCAGAAGCGTTGAATGGACCTGCAGCCTTAGGAACAATGAGTGGACGTGAAGCAGAGTCAGTCTGAGATGACAACCAGTACCAAGTACTTGGAGCCATAACGATTGCCTCTACGTCACGGTAACGGTTACGAACTACTTGGCTGATACCAGCAGCGAAAGCCTTGAGGCCGCCGACAGCTGTTGGTGTTGTTTCAGTCCATGATGTTGGGATACCGTTTGTTGTGTCTGCACCAAGGTTGATGAAGCCACGAAGTGTGCCTGATGTGCCGTCGCCGTTTCCGAGGACTGCTGTGTTGAGCTGGAGAGCATAGTCAGCCATGAGATCGCCGAAGACCATACGGTCGAGGCCACCTGAAAGTGGAGACATCTCAACGAGCTGAATCGAAACGTTCTCGTAACCAGAGATTGTGCGTACTGGTGCGTTAACGGTCGATGTAACCATGTCGCGGATTGTTGTCGCAGCATTGTCTGGGTTCTGGAACGCTGTCTTAGAACCGAGGGTAATTGCTGGAATGTTGATGGAATCTGTTCCCATTGGAAGAGCCATCTTTGTAGCCAAGTCAGCTGTTACACGAGCCGCACGAGCGAACTCTGCGTATTCGTTGATGAGCCAGATTGGTGGTACGAAATCTCCACCGGTACCGTTTGTGAGACCGATGTCACGAGTTTCGACTGCAACTTCTTGAGCGTGGCGGTTTAGGCGATCCCAAGCTTCTGGTTGGTTACGTAGCTGAGCACCGATCATGTCACGAACGAAAGAGTTTTCGCTGTGCTTGTCGTATGTCATTGCTTCGCGAGTTACAACGGCGCCGCCGAAGACAGCAACCTTTGATTCCTTGCGTGATTCTGCGATTGCAGCAGAGCGAGCTTCTACAGCTTCCTGCTTTGCAATGCGCTCATCAAGTGAAGCAACCTCATCTTGCTTTGCTTCAGCTGATGCGAGAGCTTCTGCGGTGACATCTTCTGCTGCGATGGTTGATTCAACCTCGGCAACAAGAGCGTCGCGCTGCTCCTTGAGCTTTGCTGATAGAGTCATTTTGACCCTTTCTAGTGAGTGGGCATGAATGACCGTCGGGGCTATTGCGCCGAGGGTTAACCCTTACGCTTTACGCGAAGGGAATACTGATTGAAGCGAAGAGCAAGCTTACGCTTAGCAAGTTCAAGGTCTTCGGCTTCTGCTTCAGCGCTTCGTGCGCCAATGCTTGTTGAGTCGTAAGCAGGCCAAGTTACGGCTGATACCTCGTAAAGATCAAGATCAGTCAGCGTACGTAGTCCATCTTCTTTTGTCTGTCCATCTGCACCGACTGAAAACGCGAATGACATCTTGTTGACGTCGCCGCGCTTAATGGCTGAGAAAAGTTCCTGGGCACGAGGATTTTGTGGGTCAAGATCTGCTTCCATAAGCAAACCTTGTGCATCTTCTGACAAGCGCATTGTTCCGCTTTGTGTTGATGCTAGAGGAATTCCCTCTGTGTCATGGTTAATCAAAAGAAACACCGCGTTGTCTTCTGACAGTGTGCGAGTAAAAGCTCCTGGAGCGATAACCTCGCGGAAGTTTAATCCTGTCGCTTCGCGGTTGAATGTTGCCGCATAACCAGCAATCTTAAAGTTTGCGTCTTCCTGATCTACTGCGCGAATCTCGGCATCCATTGTGATGCGCTCGGCGGTACGGATCATTGTTTTACGCTCTTCGACCATTGTCATATCGGCCTTTCTTGGGGATGGAAGTGGCTTGATGATGGTCAAATAGTTTGAGCGGTGAACGTTCACTTGATCGCTTGCAACCCAACCATTACCTGATTCTTTGTAAACGCGCACATGGAATACAGGATTATCATCAGTGGCTTCCATTGTATAGCCATCGGATGAAGAAGCTGTACCTCTTGCAGTAACTTTTTCTACGCGACCGCGTGAGCGACCGGTAGATGTTGGCCATGAAACATAAGTTCCTTCACCAACTCGAGCCGAAGAAACTCGCTCTTCTTCTGAATCATCTGGGAGGAATTCAGCAGTTTCTGGATTTGCATTGTGTGCAATCCAAGCATCTTCGCTGTCCTCATCGTCGTCAAGCATCTTTGTTGCAGGATCTGCAGCTGAGTTTTCTTCAGTGTCGTCATCTGGATCGGTAAGACCAAGAGCGTCAATCACTGGGTCAAGAGCAAGATCTGCAGCACAGATTAAATAATAAGCTTGAGCGATAATCGGATCGTTGTCCATGATTGTTGCGAGAAGGGCTTGAGCTGCATCTATTGACGCATCTGCAGCCATGACGCCGTGAAGCGCGTCTCCGTCACGTAGTTCAGCCATTGTTGGATTGCCTTCCATTATTTCTACTGCGCGCTGTTCCGCAGAAGCGATGATTTTGTTTGTCCATTCAAGCGTGCTGCTTCCAAATGAGCTATCGCGAATTTCATAAATGTTCGCAATGCCTAGAAAATCTGGAAGCGTTACCCCTGATGCGACTGCTTCATCTCGCACCGCTTTTGGTGCTCGGAATGTTTCAGCCATTATTCGATCACACCCATAATTGGAGGTTGGATGTCTCCATCTGAACCAAGGCTAGGAACCTGTCCGCCAGCTGTTACGCTGCCGGTAAGAGCCTGGTTAAAGACATCGCCACCGTCGTATGTTTCGTAACCTTCCATAACACGGACTTCATTAGGTGTACGAGCACCCATTTGTACGTGAAGAAGGTTAACCTTTGCGCGGCTAAGAGCGTCTGAGCGAAGAAGGTGAGAAGTATCAAATACAACGTCGGTACCTTCTGGGAAAAGCTGAGATAAACCAACCTCAAGGCGGCGAAGCCACGGCATGATGGTGTGAGTTAAGAAGTTGATCGAGGCTTGCTCAACGTTCTGATATGTCTGATTGTCGCCAGAAGCCAAGATCAAATGTGAGGGAATGCGGAAGACACGAGCGATGTCGCGGATGAGCTGTTCGCGGGTCTCAATCATTTCCATGTCGGCAGCGGAAGTTGTAATTGGCTTCCACTTAAGACCGTCTGAGAGAACCGCTGGGAGTCTGTGGCGGCGATGAGTGTTCATGAAGGTATCGCGAACCTGAGCTGCTTGCTCGCGTGTTAGCTTCTGATCAGTCTCAACAACCGATGAAGGTGTTGCGCCCTCGCCGTAGAACTGTCCGATGTGACGGTCCATAGCCATTGCGATACCGATTAAGTTACGGTTTTGGATCATTGGCGAGACGCCCACGAGGGACTGAGGTGGTGTTATCCAACGAAGGTGCATAAGCTCGTCGGAAGCAATTTCATTTCCTAGGTGGAGATACTTACGGCCGATTTGGTCGCCGGTTGGTAGTACCTGCATCTGGTATGGGTGAAGTGGGACAAGGCCGATAATGTTTCCGCGCTTGTCAACATCTTTGTGCACATAAGCGTTACCGTGCAAAGAAAGCGAAAACATGATCTGGTGAATAAGCTCAAACATGTTTGACTCTGGGTCTGGATACATCAAAACATCCGGTAATCCAACCGAGACGCGCTTACCATTCTTGATCTTGTAGGCACGAAGTGGCAGCGAAGCTACGGTGTCCGAGAGTAAGGAGACGCAACCGAGAACTGCGGAAATTCCAAGGGCTGACCACTCGTCAATGCGCTCACCAGCGGCAGACGTAATGTTAGTCTGGCCATAAAGCTGCGAAAGCGGAGCGACGTAGTTGTTGAATTGGGGATAACGTCCAACAATTCCACGCGTGAAGATACTCATTCAGAACCTACCGATGCTAGAAACGAGAGTGCCAATGTTGCTACTCCTGCCGCGATGAGACCTGCGCCAACACCAAGCAAGACAGCAATTCCAGAAACAATCAAACTTGCTCCGACTACCTCAGCGATAGTCGTCATCAAATCCAAGGTTAGTCGGAATTTCATTTTTCCCCTCCAAGTCATAAAGGTTAAAGGCAGCTGGTAGGAAATCTCCTTGACCAAACCACCACGTTGCGCGTTCGAGTGCCATGACAGAAGCGACTGCTAAGTCAATCCGTCGAGTGGATCCTCGTTTTTCTTTTGCCAATCGACTGCCGCGCTGGTCAACGCGAAGAGTTGCGTTACCCACGTGTCTAGCAAGTTGAGGATCTCCGTTGTGTGTGAGTTGTTTGTTAACAACCGCCTCAAAGAACCGAGTGGTTGCAGGTGTCATACGTGATGCTGTCTGCGGGAAAGTCACAACCGGCAAACCCTCGTCTTCGAGAACCTGAAAGGTTCTGGCCCAACGGTAAGGGTCGCAGGCAATTTCAACGACGTCGTAACGACGGCACGCTGCACGGATAGCTTCTTCAACTTCCATGATCGGAACTTGCCAGTCTGCTCCGGCTTCTTCTGGTTTTTCCCAGACGTTTAGCGGAACAATATGCGGTGTCTCATCGCAGGTGACCGCGACAATTACCGTGCAGTCTCCGTTGAATGATCCGTCAAATCCAAGAACGATTTTTGTATTTTCTTCGAGGCCAAGTGGAGAAGCGCAAGCGTCCCAAGAGCCATGAGGCAACCAAGTATCAGACGTCGACGTCCAAACATTTAATCTCTTTGTCTTGAATTCAGCTTCTGGGGTCTGCAGTACCGCAGAGGCGAAATCATCTTCAGCAACAATGTCATTAAAACCTGGGTTTGCAGTTTCCCAAGCTAGTTTGTCCCGATAATCAAGATCAGGATTTGCTTCCCACCAAGCAAAGTAAAAGCTTGGGTCAACAACTTCTCCGCTCGCTACGCGCTTTCCGTATTCGTAGAGCTGGTAGCACAGCGAATCTTTTCCGCTGGAATCAACCTTGACCCCTGCGGTTGTAATAGCTACAAGCAATGGTTCTTTACGAGCACCCATTGCCAAAGACATAACGTCAAAAAGTTCACGGTTTGGCTGAGCGTGAAGCTCATCAAAAGCCACGAAGGTCGGTGATAAACCTTCCTTTGTGAAGGCTTCTGCCGAAAGAGCCCGATAGACTGAACCAGTCTTTGGATTGTAAATAGCGTCTCTATATACATCGAGAATCTCTGATAATTCGGGCTGCATTTCGACCATGCGCTTGGCAGTGCCGAACACGATTTTTGCTTGTTCTTTTTCTGCTGCGCACGAATAGGTTTCCCCACCTGTTGGACCCAGGACCAAGTGCTCAAGGGCTAGCGCCGACAACCAAGCGGACTTGCCATTCTTACGAGGCAAGCCGATCAGCGCGCGCTTATGCTTGAGCGAACCGTCAGGTCGTTCTGCAAATAATCCTCTTGTTAGCTCCGACTGCCAACCGCGAAATACCAGCGGTTCACCAGCAGCTCCAGCTACTGAGTCTTTTGTGATTGAGCACAAAGTCTCAGAGAAGTCAATGATGTTTTGACCGCGACTTCGCTTAAGCTCATCAGCACTGACCGGAGATACGTATCTCGGCGGCCAGCCTTTAATTTGTTTTGCGTTCGTTCCTCTTTTGGAGGAGTTGGTCGATTGCGCTGACACGTTTCACCTCTGCTACCCCTAGTCGCGAGCGTGACACCGGATCAAACCCAAGCGAAGCTAGGGCGTCGGTGAATGCTTTGTTAATCTGTACGTAAGCTCGACCATCAGCCGAGTCCAGCGTTGCCATGTACTTGGTCCTGGCGGCGGTTACCGCGTCGGCAAGTTTAGCTGTGTTCTCGATTGCGGCCATGTCCGAATGCGGCGACAACCAGCCGATGGCGTTGTCCCAGATTCGATTCCAAAAAATCTTACCATCCTCACCAAGCATTGCTGGTGGCTCTGGAGTTTTGTCCGCTGCTGGCAGCAAGACGATGTTCTCAAGTTCCTTCAAGCGACGGCCTCCACTATCAAGCCCTGGCGATCGCCCTGTAGCTCTTTTGATTTCCGCCGGTTTCGGTGGACGTCCCATCTCAAATCCCCCTTGGTCCAAGTCCATTTCGTAATTTTGAGCGTG
>Ga0208614_1000605_pt1 | contig 10434 bp, 21 predicted proteins | sample CryBogCBE23Jun09_FD_184554 | JGI IMG/M metagenome (GOLD analysis project Ga0208614, IMG submission 184554) | Freshwater microbial communities from Crystal Bog, Wisconsin, USA - CBE23Jun09 (SPAdes) | ecosystem: Environmental > Aquatic > Freshwater > Lake | place: Crystal Bog, Wisconsin, USA...
GTTTTATTTAGCTGATCAGGGTAAGAGGCCCGAGAGCGCGAAGCGCCTGCGCAGCAGAAAACGGTAAAACAGATTTTACCCCCAATTAACCAAGCATATAATAAACTCTTGACACTGTACCCCATTCATGCTATATTGTCACTATGACAGACAAATACATTCCCTATGCATATGCTGCTAATATGTACGACCGCAGCGACCACAGTTCATCACTGATACTTGGACACTGTTGGGCGCGAAGTTCTGCAGAAGCTGAAGGTCTTGCGCGAGAAAGTATAAAGACACAGTGGCCTGACTTTGAACTTACATCAGAATTGTTGATCAGAGAAATTGCGGATGCTGTTTACCAATCTTCAGTAAAAGACACTGTTCCTGAAAGTGAACTCCACTGGCTGGATCGTGTTATTAGCATGAAATCACTCTAGACCTGTGAACATTAGATTACCTAGAGTACGAACATATCCCGGTGGTATGCGCATAGTGGAAATGAGTTATCACTACAAAATCGATCTATGGGCACAGTGTTACAATACCACAGCAAATAGCTATCTAGATCCTGATGACTCGGATTACTTTATAGTAGAGTTTCCCAGTGATAAGATTGCAACACTGTTTGCACTCTCTTACAATCACAGCTTTGACTAATGCACTTAGAGTTCAAAGTTTCTTATGGACAAGCTGTAAAAAACAATAATTTCACAGTGCGCAATGTACGAACTCGAATAGAATCATGGTGTGCTAATCGTGAACTAGACTATGAGCTATCAGAACATCGTATTGGATCATGGTCAATGAAGTTCAAACTGTTTTTTCACAGTGAGCAAGATCTAACACTGTTTGTGTTGGGCTTTGGGAAATATGATTTTCGTGTAGTGAAGTGAGCTTCACTCAGCCGGCGACGTTTGACTCTTCGCTCTAGACTCGCTCATCGCGCACTAGCCGACATTGGTAAGCGAGAAAAAATTAGCGCGCAAAATTTTCAACACTGTGAATCTATTCTAGAAGAAAGTTTTTAGAGGCCGACCTATAGTAGTGTAAAAAATTAGCCGCGCAAAAATATAGAGATCCGGAGAACCGTACCCCTGGTGATTACATCTAACTGGGGTGGGTTTTTAGGGGTTTGAGAGAAAAAATTGGCAAGCTAGCAGCTAGCGCAGCAGTGTGCAAGCAAAAAAGCACCGCCCCCCACCTCCAGGCCCTCTGATCACCACCACCTCCTGTGGGGCATCACAGACCCCACACTGATCTCAGCCTACTCAAAAGCTAGAGTGTGACAGTGCCTCCCCAGTGCAGGATCTCTGCCTACCTGTGCTAAACAGTGTGACAGCTCACAGGCACACAGTCTAACCTGTGTTGTATGCAGTATGTGACTGTGCGCGCTGTGCGCGCTGTGCGCTAATTGCTCCCCAGGCAAACAGCACAACGCCAATAGCATTGATCATGAGAGTCAACGAGGCTGTAGCTTCGTGGGTTTCTTCGCAGCCCATAAGCATGATACCCAACAACATGATCAAGTAGTACATTGTCTGTGTCCTAGTGTGCGTTGCTATGCAGTGTATGTAGCATACTAACTAAGCTGCTGCAAACTCTTTTTTGATCGCAGCAATGTCGTAGCCCGCACGTTCAATGTGCTGGATCATAGCAAACAGCGTCTGGCGAATGTAACGCTCTGCTTCTTCTTCGTCCTCAGGCACATCGATGTGCGACCAACTGCGATCAGGATCGATGCTGTTCATGGCATGGTGCAGGTCTTGGCCCGCACTGTCCAGTGCCATCAGTTTGGCTTCTTGTGGATTGGTGCTGGTCTCACCGTAGCTGTAGTCTGGACTATACATAGCGATACCTTTTTGTTGTTAACGTGTGTATAGCGTGTCTGTGTTGGTAGTGCAAGAGTTATTTTTGTGCCACACACTTTTTTTCTACATGCACTACTGCGTGTGCTTGGGGCGTCAGTGTCCCAGTGCTGTGTGCTTGTAAGCTCTGCAGAATAACGCAGTGTTGTGGGAGCTCATCCTCCCCACACACAGTAAGAGGTAGACTGTGCGTGCATAGTGTGAGCACAGCAAATAAAAAACAAGCGCACTATTGCTAGTGCGCTTGTGTTGTGCTACTTAAACAGCTTTGCAGCGTTTGCGCTAACAAGCGCGTACTTAGCTGTATAGTTGCTGTTGTTGCAGTGCGTAAAGCATTCCCGCACATGCTGCTTGTTTTTGCGTGCTTGTGCTTTGAGAGCACTAACAGCAGCTTGCAGTGCTGCATAGCTGTGTGCGCGTAGTGTTGTGTGCGTTACTGTATAGTTTGTGTGCATAGCGTTTACTACATGTTGTTAGCAGCGTTATTGCTGCATGTTTTGTATAGCTGTGTGCTGTGCAGTTAGCAAGCAGTTTTTTTGTGCCACACACTTTTTTCTACATGCACTACTGCGCGTGCTTGGGGCCCTAGCTTTCCCACGGGCTATTCTAAGGTTTCGTGACCTTAAGTGGGACATTGTTTTCCCCACTAGAGACCTTAGAAACCTCTTGCAGTGTAGTGGGGAAGGTGCTAGTGTAAGAAAATAAGCACACACAGTAATATTATTGCGTGTGCGCCACACTTTCTTGCTGTGTAAGTACATGCTTTACACGGGGAGACAGTGTGTTTTGAATTTTTTTAGCTCCCACAGTGTGTAGATGTAGTCTAGACTAGGCTCGTGGGAAAATCTAAAATGTTTCTAAGAAATTGTAGAATAAGATTTCTGTCTAAGATCTATCTAGATTTTGTCTAACATGCCCCAAGGGAAGAAGTCAAGAACACTACTACAGTCCCTTGGGAAGTCATTGAAATTGTTGAGGTCGCAATTTACACAAAGACCTAGTCTAAGACTGTCCCACTGATCGTTATTTCTTCTAAGAAATTCTTAAAATTTCTGTGGGGCAATCATGGCTTAAAAAACAAGCAGGCTTTTACACCTGCTTGCTGTCCCTTAGCTGACTTTAACGATCACATCGTCCTTGAGTGTGACCTGCGCAAAGAACTCTCTGCCTTGTCCGGTCAAATGCGGTCTGTGTGCGACTGTGACGGTGCCGTTGCTGACATATTCGTTGCCGAACATCGACGTTTCGGTATACTTGAGTCGCTGGCCAACAGCAGCTTTGAGGTCCTTCTTGGTGTTGTAGTGAACCAACATAGTCATTGATGATCTCCTTTGTTTGCTCGTTTTGTATACGGCAAGGAGGATTAGCTGTCAACCTGTTCCCACCAGAAAGTTCTTAGATCGCTGAGTCTACATAGCGGGGTCTGGTAGTGCTACTCAATGACCTCTGCGGTCTGTGTGTTCACAAACTTCACAGCGATGACCTTTGCTGAGTCAGTGTTGACCATTGCGAGGTCGTAGCTACCGTAGGCACAGGCTGCCGACTTGATCCATGACGCGGCAGCTTCCCGGGTGGCGAACTCGTAACCGAGATAGTTGTTCTGTGAGGGCGACCAGCGATATGGCGGGCAACCTGATGCACCAGGATCGTTGGTAATCACTGCCTGCGTGACTGTGTCGTCGTGCAGCACAGCCTCTGCAACAACAAAGTATCCTACTCGCTCGCGAGTGAAGTTGTCACTGCTGAGATTGATCGTCATGTTCTTCTTGCTGCCCGTAGTGAAATCCCCTGGCATCCTGATATCCTTCCACTGCGGCAAACTTGAGGATCATGTAGCTGAGAACTGCGCAGACTGCAATCAGACCCAGAATGATATAGATGATATGTGACATAGTTGTTCTCCTGCACTTAATATAGCAAGGATGCTGTGCTGTGTCAATCGTTAAAAATTGTCACAGTGAGATCATTGCCCGGAGAGATATAACGCTGTCCCACGCGCTCGCGATCTTCTCCCTGACCTTGAAAGAGAATCTCTGCAACAAGGAACATTCGCAACTCCTGTGTGCGCGAGCTGCGAATGTAAAACCCCGAGGGCCATGTTTGAATGCCGAGGTCTGAAGCGTCTGAGACTCCGCGCCTGTTCTGCCAGGTAAACTTTGCGCCGTCAAAGGTCTGCACTAGTCGTCCTCCTTGCTAGTCAAGTTCTTCTTGGGCATCTGCATATTGCTGCGCCAGCCGGTCTGCATCGTCCTCATTGAGACCTAGGAACAACGCTTTACACCGAACACGGTGGAATCGCCTGCTCCACTCTGCAAACTGTGCGTTCATAACTAGTGCTGCTCCTCGTAGATGGACTTCAACAGCTGATCACAGCGCACGCAGAGCTGAGCCTGAGTCTCTGCATAGTCTGCGAGATCGCCGCACTGAGTGCAGCAATCGCTGAGTCCGATGTGATCCTGTTCCTGTGCCATGATGTGTGCTCCTTGCTATGCAGTGTGTGTTAGCAGAACCAATTGATGATGTCAATCAATGGAAACACACCGCGGAATTGTCCATCAATGGTCCATACTTCGATGCCCTCGCAGGCACCATAGAGTTCGCTGTGTTCACTGACTCGGAAGGTATACATAGCAGTGCTCCTTGCTATGCAGTGTATATAAAGGAAGTATTGCTCACTGTCAACCAGAAAATACAGTGAGTAAAAATAAAAAGTCGTTTGCATCCCGGCGGAGATAGCCGCTATACTAGCTGCGTTTTGTGGGGCACACGTCAAGACCAAAAAGCCCGACATCACTGCCGGGCTTTTCTCAGTTCCATGGATCCTTTAGCGCGAACAATGATAAATAGAAGTGCAAGCCGCGATAGTGGAATATCCGCTTGCTCTAACAGCTTAGAGGAGCTATCAGCCATGTCTATTTATTACGTCTACGCATACCTTCGCAAAAAAGATCTCACCCCTTACTACATCGGCAAAGGCAAAGATCGTAGAGCATACTGCAAAGATCATTCAGTGGTGGTTCCTAAGGATCGCTCCCGTGTTGTGTTTTTAGAGCGCAATCTAACTGAGATCGGGGCATTTGCTCTTGAAAGAAGATACATTCAGTGGTATGGTCGCAGAGACTTAGGCACGGGGATACTCCGAAATTGCACCGACGGCGGCGACGGATCAGCTGGAGTAATTCCGTGGAATAAAGGAAAACCGCAAAGTGAATCTCATCGAGCTGCACTAGCTGAATCAAGGAAACGATCCGGGAAGAGTAGTCCCATGTTGGGTAGAACACACAGTGAAGAAACTCGTCGTAGACTTAGTGAGATTAACAAAGGAAAACCCAAGAGCGACGAAACTCGCCGTAAATTAAGTGAAGCTGCGACAGGCAAACCTAAACCTCCAAGGAGTGATGAACATCGCCGTAAATTAAGTGAAGCTGCGCGTCTTAGGAATAACAAAAGGCCCTAGCTGTTACACTAAGGCCTTTGTGCGCTTTTAAACGGCTTTTGGTGCATCCATGCTTACAACTAAAGGACACCAGCGATACGATCAAGCAGTTCTTGTACAGTTAAAGCGCATAACAATCTGTTTGAAAACCTTTAGCTGCTCACTACTCCACTGTTTTAGCACTAGCAGCGCAGCAGTCAAGAACTATTTTTGCTCAAACGCAGGAAAATTACTGCCCCACAAACAGCAGCTATACTAGTAAACTAGCCCATTGGGAGCGACTTTTTCTTGAGTCAGAGCTCGGCCCTGAACTAGAACTAGCACTTTTAGACTGTCCCCACAACAGGTTTCTTAGGTCGTAGACCTAGTCTGTGGGGCAACAGCGGCCAAGAGGTCACCACCCCCAATCTTCCTCCTCGATGTATTCATCCGCATCGTAGTGAGGATTTGTGAAGATGTCCAAGCGATACTTGGCGCGGACCTGTGCCTCACAGGTGTCGCAGACACTGCCGACAGGAATGCCGCGAGCATCCGCAAGCATCCACGACTCTTCACGGTGACGAGGATTGGTGCATTGTGCCATTGCCGTTACTCCTTTGCTGTTGCTGCTACTCTAGCAGGATCGCAGGCTGCTGCAACCGAAAACTACAGTGAGTAAAAATAAAAAGTCGTTTGCATCCCAGACTAGACTAGTCGCGTATTAGCTGCTTTTCGTGGGGCATTCTAAGATCAAAAAGAAGTGGGCAACTCCCAGGCCGCCCACTCTAGGTTCGCTATGCAACTTGTTAGTGCAGTGAGGTAACAGTGACAGGCACTTCCGTGCTCATCATTTCCTCGACCAGCTGCTGGATTTCCCGGAACATCGCATCCTGTTCTTCGGTCAGGTGCAGCGAGACGTTGAGGATGACCAAGCCGTTCTTGTACTCAAACACAGGATCAGGAATGAGAGGAATATCGGCGCTGATGCCGTTGAGGATCAGTTCAATTCCCAAGGTGATCGCTTCTGCTTCGTCGCGGCACGGAAACGACATTTTGCGGAGAATCATGGACATTGCAGCTAGTCCTGTTAGTTGTAGTGCGTCATTGCCTACTCCATGTTTTTAGCACCTTTGTGACCTAGGTCAACAGAAAAAACGCTGCCCCACAAAGATTATTCTAGGTTACAAAACCTGTGACTGGGGCAGGTTCTCCCCACAGACTAGGGCAACAACCAAAAAAAACCTTGTTGGGGCAAGAAAAAACCGGTTGACACCCCGTGCCGAACCTGCTATGTATATACTGCGACAGAGTGACTTACCACTCTCCCACCATCCCGCGCCCGTAGCAGACCTCTGCCTGGAGTGCGGCAGTGGACTTGACCTCGGCGATTGCAGCTTCAAAGGTCGCACAGTCCTTGATCAGGTCTGCGAGCTCAGAATCCTCAAAGGTCTCGCAGATGATGTCCAAGTTGTCCTGGTCGTAGTGCTTCCAGATATAATCCTTGACCTGCTTGACCAAATCCATGTTGTGTCTCCTTGTGCAGTGTTTGTAGCGAACTACGACCACTGTGTCAATGTCTATTTTTCTACTCCCAGCACAAATTTCTTAGGTCGTAGAACCTAGCCGTGGGACAGACTAGGATAAAAAACAAGCGAGCCATTGCTGACCCGCTTGCTGTGTGTTACTGTGCAAACTCGGCTTTCACTGCATTTGCAATAATGCCTGCTTCGTCAAAGCTGGCGCCTGCGTCCCGTGCACCGTCGAAGGCAATGTGCCAAACTTCGTCGAGGATTTCTTCCTGCGTGCTGTCGCTGTCAATGACATCGCCCAAATGACGGTCTACATTCTCGCGCGCTGCTTGCAGATATTGTGCGTCCATTGTAGTTGCTCCTTGCTCCTTGCTTGCTGCACTACATATAACGACGCGCACAATCGCTGTCAATTGGAAAAGAACCTGCCCCACAAAGAGTTCTATGAGTGTGTATGTGCAGCAGCGGGGTCATATACAATGCAGTTCAGGTCTGCTCCTCAAGTGAATATTGCTCAATTGCCTCTTGCGGAATAGGCTTGCTTGTGCGATACACAATGCGCCCGCGTGCTCCACGCTGAACACAAAGGAAGCCCATGTCTGCTGTAGCTTCGATCAAGCGCACTGCATTCGGATTGCCACGACCGCTTGTTCCCCAGATGGCTTCGGTGGCATCAGTCATCGAGCACTGAAGGATATCTCGTTTCTTCAGATAGTGCTCAATGTGTAGTGCAAGTCCTGCTGCCCTGATCATTGCCTTTGACATACTGTTCTCCTTGCTATGCAGTTATCTAGCAAGTAGTTGATCGTTGTCAATCTCTATTTTCTCTGCCCCACAGATTTGTCTGCAGATAACATTACTGTCCCGTGGGGCATTTGAAGACGCAAAACAAGCGAGCCATTGCTGACTCGCTTGCTCTGTGTTCAGTTAGGCAATGCCAAAGAACGCATCGATCTCGTCGTCCGTGGCCCAGCGCACCTTGTGGTCGGCATCGTCGTTGGTCATCCAGTGCGGCCCCATATAGCTGTACTCACCTTCGAAGAAGGTTTCGTTGCCTTCCTTACCGAACACGCGGCCGTCCCCGTCGCTGTCAACATAGCGAATCAGCAGGGTTTCTTTGTGATCGTTCGAAGTGAACACCACCATGGTGCCGACCTTGTAGGGCGAGTTGCGGTCCTGCTTGTCGCAGTTGATGCCGGTGATCGCAGTGACCAACGCACGAACACTGCTGTCCTGGCAACCCCAACGGCCGTTGTTGACCGCATCGAGGATCAGTTGCTGTTCAGCAGTAAGCGCGGGCTTTTCCTTCGTGCCCGCAGCAACATCGCGCTGTTCAGCGGTAAGCTTCTTGACGTGTTCGATATTGAAAATGTGCATTTGCTTGCTCCTTGCTAGCTTTGTGCTTGCATCCTTGTTGTAGCGAACTGCCTAGACTCTGTCAACGACTATTTCTCTGTCCCCATAATAATTTTTAAGTCTAAGATTGCTGTCCCGTGGGGCAAAAGAAGTCAAAAAAATAGTGGCAGTTTTAGGGATTGCTGCCAACCCAGATTTTCGTAATCTGTCCTGTGCCGCCCCGCCAGCTACCTCGGTTTGAATATCGGCGTTTTAGCTGGATTGCTGTAGCTATTACGCAGCTCGATTCAGAGTCTACAACACCTCTGAAGCCTGCCTACTTAGACCATAACACTGTCTCCTTGCTGTATGCGTATGTAGTAGCAGTATCCTAAAATACTGTCAACTGAAAAATTATTGCCCCACAAAGTTGTCTGCAGATAACTGTGCATTCCCGTGGGGCACTAGAGGCCAAAAAAAGCGCACTATTTCTAGCGCGCCTTTTCTGTTATAGTATTACTTCCAGCCGAAGGGATCGGCGGTTTCGTTGAGGAACCTCTCACGGCCCTCGTACAGTCGCTTCGCTTCGGTCAAACCGAGACCCAGTTCGTTGCGCAGAAACTTGATGGTGGTGAACTTGTGGGTATCAGCCCTGATGATGTCATCCACGAAATCGCGAGTGGCCTGGCTCAGGAAGTCATAGCAACGGCCCAGGTTCCAGTCGTGCAGGTCGTTGTCGCTGTTCGAGTAGTTCATAGTAGCTTCCTCCTTTAGTGTAGAAGTATTACTGCACTGTCTACTCCGTGTGTTTAACATCACTGTAGACTCTGTCAACGACTATTTTCCTGTCCCCACAAAGTTGTCTGCAGATAACTGTGCATTCCCGTGGGGCATTAGAGGCCAAAAAAAGAGCAAGCCGGTGTTGACCAACTTGCTCTTTTCTGTTAGGCTGCGACTTCTTCGGAGTCGGTGCCCTTGCCTTCGTCCTTTTCTTCAGCATTGGCCGCCGCAGCCCAGTCTTCCATCTGCTTGGCCGCCGCGGAAGTGGTACGATTGCGCTTGGGCTTTGCAGCAGCAACGGGCAGCTCGATGATCTTGTCATCCGCAGGCTCTTCCGGAGCAGCCCCCGCATCGCTGCCTTCTTCTGCATCGCCGGCGCTTTCGGGTTCGTCAGCAGCAGGAGCAGCAGGCGTCTTGTTGCCCAAGACACTGTGCATTGCAGCAAGGATCGCGGTGTCCGTGCTGAACGCGGGCAGCGTGAGCAGGTGCTCGACCGCCGTTTCCTTGTCCATGGCTGCGGGCAGCTCGATCAAGTTGATGTCGGTGTGGCCGTTCTTGTCCAGCACCTTCACGCGGGTGATGTCGTTGGCAAAGCGCGCCTTGAACTGGCCGTTGAGCTTGCTGACACCAGCAACAGTAAACAACTTCATATTCTTTACTCCGTTGCGTAGTAGCAGCAACATCGCTGCCTACCACCCATATATAACGACAAGGAAACCCTACGTCAAGAATTATTTTTCGTCCTCACTAAAATAATTTCAGGTGGACCTACAAAGAGTGGGGAGAAGATAAATAACGGTGCAAGCTCTCCCCACAACGATCTTAGACTAGTCTAAACTTTCTGCGTGGGGCACAAAAAATCAGGTTGACATTGTCCAAAATCCAAGCTACAGTCTGAATACCGAGCCGACACGGTTATGTCTTAAACCCGCATAACCAAATCGGTTAGATTGAGAATCCCAGTCTATGTGCCGTATCGGGCGCAGGCAGCCTTGTGACCCTGTGTGGCCGCTGCTTGTGTGTCATATCGTGCGACCACTTCGCTGGATCCGTTGCGGAAGAACACACATGTTTCGAAACGATATCCCAACATCAGAATCTCGGGCATCTCTACAGTGGATACTTCAGTGCGAGCAAAAGTGTCGATCAACTGCCATTGCTTACGGAACATACTGTGTGGCCTTTTCAAAGCATTCCCGAAGGTAATACACGCGAGTAGGATAGTTGTCCTCGTAGAACACTTCCCGACAACGATCGTAGATCATTGCATAGACCTCAGTGACATTGCTTTCCCACTGAGGTCCCTGACGAATCATCTTGCGAATAGCACGGCGAAGAATCCACCGCTCGATGAAGTTACAGCCATGAAGCATCTTCGTCGTCCTCTTCGTTCCAAGAAGCATCTTCGTCGTCCTCTTCCTGCCAAGAAGCATCTTCGTCATCCTCTTCGTTCCAAGCAACAACAGCACAGTATACGCCACCGTTGTGTTCCCAAAAGCGATCGCGGATCTTGTTGGCGTTG
>Ga0208614_1000606_pt1 | contig 10429 bp, 7 predicted proteins | sample CryBogCBE23Jun09_FD_184554 | JGI IMG/M metagenome (GOLD analysis project Ga0208614, IMG submission 184554) | Freshwater microbial communities from Crystal Bog, Wisconsin, USA - CBE23Jun09 (SPAdes) | ecosystem: Environmental > Aquatic > Freshwater > Lake | place: Crystal Bog, Wisconsin, USA...
ACTCCAGATTGGGTATCTCCAATAATTTCATTAGAAGACCTTAAAATTAATTTATTATTTTTTATTTTAGATTCTACCTTAGCAGTACAGTCTTGACCACCATATGTAGCTTTTATTATTTTCATATTAAACATGATTTATTTGCAGTTTCAATAATTTCTTTTACGTAGTTATAAGCAGCTACGTTATCTTTAAAAGCTTCCTGTTTTATATCATAAGGTAAACTAGTCATGTATTTTGCCTTGTAAAACTGTCTTCCGCATGCACAAGTAACACCTGCATTATGATAAATTAATGTTTGATCCCATCTACTGATAGAATCAGTAGCCCAGCTAAAATCCATTTCAGGAACAACCTTAGTTTCATTACCACGTAACCAACCATTCCACAATACAGCCCACATATCAGCACACCAAATTTGAAGTTCGTGGTGTGTAGGATCGTCTGCTTTTTTTTGATTATTTAGCTGAGTAATCTGATAGAATAATTGTTCGCTGTCTTTTTCAACCTTTTCCCAAAATATATTATCGATGTTTTTCATTATATATTGAGCTCCACCTGAATTAGGATTCATTAATTTAGGAATTAGAGGATCGATTTCCACTATTTCACACATTTTATTATACACATCAAACCCTTTACTTGTAATATAATCGTAGTTTATATAACTATTTGTATTGCTCAAATACCAAGTATTGTCATTTAAAAACTTACTAAAATCAACTTGTTTAGTAAATACAATATCACAGTCGTGATAAAAGATAGCTTCTTCCTTTAATTCAGGATAGGTAGTGAAATGTTGTTTTAGAATGTTAGGACGTATAGAGGATATATAGTGTATTGGTTGTTGTCTTGTATCTTCATAAAAGAAGAAACGAACAGAGTTATAATGCGAAGCTAATTTATTCCATGCTTCTACGTTTTCAAGCTTAGAGGTATCATCATTAGGATTCCATGCAACTAGAATGTCAATACTATTTGGATTAACTCCGTTTTTGAGGAAGTTATTAATCATTACCTCTACTTGCCAAACATAGTAAAGAATGCGAGGTTGAACACAAATGTAACGTAAATTCATAACTTTATTTTATTTTCTTAACAAACATAATCTTGACATGTAAAAGAAGGTTGTTCGCTCACAGGTAATCCAAAGGTTACTTCACTAGTAAATGTTATTGAGTTATCAATTCCATTACCATCCCGACACTCTATCAATGTACCAGATACATTGGAAGTATAAGCGGAGATAGATGATGTAGATGGAATATCATTATTAGTGTATATGATGACGGTTAAATTAGTTCCACTTTCTGTTGTTTGTAGTGTTACTGTAGAACCTTCGTTTATTGGGAATGGTCCAGATGTTAATACACCGTTCACTGATACACCAGTCACAGCTAGAGAAGCAAAGCTATTATTTATTGTAAATGAATACTCTTGAACTGTTGTAGTACTTGTAGTAGTCGACGTAGTTGTTGTTGTAGTCGGTACTTCGGTTGTAGTACTTGTAGTAGTCGACGTAGTTGTTGTTGTAGTTGGTACCTCAGTTGTAGTCGATGTTGTTGTGGATGTTGTAGTTGTTGTAGTCGGTACCTCAGTTGTAGTCGATGTTGTTGTGGATGTTGTAGTTGTTGTAGTTGTTGTTACCGGTGTAACATATAGAATTGCAGCATAACCTTCACAATACTGACCTTCACTCACAACTATAATAGACGTAGCTTCATCAGGAATGTTAATTAATACGCCCGCTAATAAAGTCGTTCTACTAATGTTACTTGCAATTAAATAATCATTTTCAACATAATCCCAATATACGTTGAACGGACCAGAATCGGCTCCGGCTACTGTTGCTTGTAATATTTGTTGATACGTTGCCATTTATTATAATTAGTTTTTAACAGGTGGTACATGAATTAGATACTGTAACACCACTTATAGTATAATTTTGAGTGCTTGAAGAGCTTGGTGCAACAGTCAGTATTTCAAAAGAACTGTTATTTTCTAACGAAGTAGCGCCACCAAATGTTCCACTATTACAGCTTGTACCGCTGAGGATTGTCAATGTTTCCTGAATAGTTGAGCTTAGATCACCAATCCACCTTACTGTTACATCAACATTAGTATCAGTTGCTACACTAGAGTAAACAAATAAATTGACATTGCCACTACCATCAGCATTTTGAGATCCACAAGCTGTTATTAATACATCTACAAGAGCTATTGTAGTTGTACTAGTCGTTGTTGAGGTAGTTGTAGGTACCTCTGTCGTAGTCGATGTCGTAGTCGACGTAGTAGTTGGTACTTCGGTTGTAGTCGATGTTGTTGTACTGGTAGTTGTAGGTACCTCTGTCGTAGTACATGTCGTTGTACTGGTTGTAGTTGGTACTTGAGTTGTAGTTGATGTTGTAGTCGACGTGGTAGTTGGGACTAAGGTTGTAGTGCTCGTCGTAGTACTTGTTGTTGTGTAAGGATTAAGCAAAACTACTTCAAAATTACAAACTGGATCCACTGTTACGTTTATGGAAGCACTGTTACTTGTTAAAGGACATCCACCGGGAATAGCAGATTGTACTGTATAATACGTTTGATAAAATCCAGGTGTTGTTGTATTTAATGTAACTGTTCCATCTAAATTATTTGTGAACAAACCAACGCTTCCACTAAATAAGAAAACAGATGTTGGAATAAGGGTTCCTGTTCCAGGATCGTCATTAGCTAGTATATTAACGGTTTTAGGACTATCTGTGGTTAAAAAAGTTGCATAGTCGTTTACTGCTGTAGGAGGATAAGGAAAGATATCAAGGTAATTCTGATTAGTAATAATCACCATTCCTTGTGCATATAGTATATTACCTACATGAATAATGTCTACTCCTGGATAAGTGTAGCTGTCTACTGTTGGAGGTTGTGGATCTGGTGTAAAATAACCAGCTTCTACGTAAGGTTGATTAAATCTTGAATCATATAAGTTCCCATTTCCATCATCAGCAATAGAATAAAGAGATGAACTCATTAAAAAGCTATGTCTCGATATCTGTTGACCAAAAACTCCCCTCGGAATTGATAAAATTCTTACTTGAGCACCTGATTCAGTTGGAAAATACCTATTATCTGAATCAAATGTTCCTGATGCTGCTGTTGATTGTAATGAAACATCAAAGCTAGAAGTAGTTGTTAGGTATGATCCAGTTAAGGTATTGGCATAATAGAGCTGCTTAACTGATCTATAGTTCAAGGTTTCTTGAGGCACAGATCCAGTTATAGTCACAGGACCATTAATCCCAGTCAAAACCGTTATACCATATTCGTTGATCGTACATTGATCGTATGAGGCAGTATACTTTAATTTGATTGGAGTAACGATAACATCTGATACAGTAAGACTATTTGATGCTCTACTCATTTTCTATATTATTACCAATCTAATTTAACCCTGATTAACGCTTCTTTTGTAAAATCTTTAACTAATGGTGTCGACATTTTAGCTACTGCTAAAAGTTGATTATTGTTATTATATAATCCTACTGTTGTAATGTAGGTTTGTGGACTATAAATCATAGTAGGATACAATACTGCACCTGTTCCTGAGCCTGTTATAAAGGTTGGATTAGTTGAATAATTGTAATCTTGGTTACCAATTCGTACAAATACATAATCAGAAGAAATAGTTTCTTGTGAATTTAATTGAAATCCAGATCCAGTAAGAGGTAAAGTTGCACTACTAGAAATTGCTTGATATAAAAGTGTATTGTTTGTTGACGTATAAGAAGCCGATGGATTTAAAGTATAGCTTCCTGATCCGTAATTATTTGTATCTAAAGGCAAACCAATACCACCACTCACAGCACTCAGTGCTAAAGCTCCTGGATTTAAGATAATCGTTCCAATATCAGGTAGAAACAATCCGTAAGATCCTGAAACTGTATAACCTGGTGCGATCCCACCTACTGGTGTGGTTTTTACTGCGTTGCCATAAGAACCAGATACGATATCAAATACTCTACCACAATCTAAATAAGTTACAGTAGAAACATCATTACTGTTATCGCAAATTGTAATTTGAGTGTTGTTAGACCCTGATAAAGTTAAATTAAAAGTTCCTGGTAGTAGACTTTGTTTGTATCTATTTCTATCTACGTTAATAGCAAAAATATCGGGTGCATTTTGTGCAGCTCCACCAAAACTAAATCCTTGAGAACCTGATATTTCAGGTCCGTATACTAAAGTTGAATACTGTCTATATGTAGTTAGAGAAGGAGTATACCCTGGTACCAAGTTATTGTACCATTGAGATCCTGAACCTTGTTCGTTACCATACGCAATAGCAAATTGAACAGCTGCACCATTTGAGTTGCTGGCAGTTTGATATACGTTTAAGTAAAACGCACCCTGTGTTATTGTTGTGCTAGGAATTGCTGAAGCAGTAAAAAAAGTAGATAGTAGAGGTTGATTATTACTCCAAGCCGGAGCAGTAACCGAATCAGAACTGACTACAAAATCTGTGGGAGCAAGTGTTGTATACGACATAATTTATTTTGTTACTTATTGGTAGAAGATTGAGTAATTTGAACCGGTACAAAAATTCTTGCACCTGAGTCGTTACCTACGATTGTTAAGGTTGTATATAAAGTAGTGCTGCTACCAAATAAAGTATTTACAGTTGTAGCTGTAATATTGATAGTAGTACCAATAACAGTTTTAGATACGTTTGTACCGATTGTAGTTGTTCCTGTAGCATTCAAAGCAGTTGCATTTGTAGTATTAATACCAACACCGTTAAATGCAGAAGTTACTCTCACATCGCCAATCGTAGCTGTGTAACCATCCAATTCAAACGTTGAAGTTGCACCTAAATAATTTAATGTTTGAGGTGTTATTGAAATAGATCCACCTTGAGGAAGTGTAATTGAACTATATCCAATACTTAAAGTAGGAAGAACAGCTGTGCCTCTTGGTAAGGTAATCAACTTATACTTCATAATTTCGTTAGATTCAGGAAAAGCTTGAATAATAGGCATATTTTCAATAGCTTCACCATAGAAAGCCGATCCAGATGGTTGGTTTGGATTGTATAAAGTATAATCCACCTCATCATCAGATAGTGAAAACTGTGTGATTTGGAAAGAACCGTTATTTTGTGCTAACAACTGTCTACCAGTATTAGTTAAAATAGCGTCTACGATAACTGTCGTGTTACTTAAATATGCCATGTTTTGTTATTTTACTTCTTATAAATATTGTTATTTGTTAAAAATCACTCTAACCAGTAGGACTTGTTGCTGCTTGATTAGAAAGTAATTGTGACTGTACAGCTGCTTGTAAGGTATTGATATTATTTGTTACAATTGGACTTATTGTATTAGGTATTAAAAATCCATACGACGTTTGTCCTGGTGTCTTATTAAAAGTTAATATTACATTCTGCTCATCATCATATCTTGCTAGCATGAGAAAATTGTATATTAATTTAGGATTAAGCTCCCAGTTTCCAAATACCTGTGGTGTGACATTTATGTTTAATTCTCCGCTTCCAGATAAAGAAGCTGTTAATACATTTAAAACTTGAGTAAGTCCACTAAAATCACTCATTACTACTAAATCTCCAAACTGAGGATTAAAAGGATAGGTTACATTACCATATCGATTATATAAACTACTTGAAAAGGTTGTTTCATTACCATTTGAAGCCGAAGTAAAATAAGGTACTTGTTGATATTGATAAAAAGCTGACATACTAACGTCAAAAGTTATTATACTTCCTTCAGTACCTGAATTTTTTATTGTTTTAATAAATGGAGCAGTTGACGTTGGATCAAAGCTTGTCGTTGCAAATGGATACGCACCCTGTCCAACAGATGTTATAGTAGCAGACAAACTACCTTGATTTAAACTAGCCGTATAATAAGGAGTGCTTACGCTTTGTGTCAATTGAAAACTTACTTGACTTGATGGTCCGTAGTTAGCTGCTGCTGTTGTTAGGTTAAACGTCGCTTGACCTGATAATTGATTAACTGGGGGTGTACTTGGATTGTAGTATTGAATAGCGTAATTACCATCACCCCACGAATACGGATCAAAAGCTGCATCTGTGTAGGCAGGATCATTATTTATCGCTTTAAACGCATTATTTAAAGGACCGCCTGGTGATGTAGCGTAGTTGTAATTAGATAAACGAAGTCCAGGTGATCCTACAGTTAAAGTGGGAGGATAAGGATCTCCTACATATAGATATATGGTTATAGTCTCTCCTATTGGAACATCATAATCTTCTCCAGTAGCTAAAACTACATCGTAGTGTGGATTTGGGGGATTAGTTAATTGAATTACAGCATTAGTACCTGGTGATACTACCGATTCAAATGGAATAGTTTGAGTAGCTAATGTAAGACTTTTATCCATTATGTTAAAAACATAATTACCATATTCACCTGATTGTTGAAAATTCCAATTAATTGCGAAATTAGCATTGAAAGACAACACTTCATTAATTGTTGGAGTATAGTGTGGAGTACTACCTAAAGTACCAATACTAAATCCTGTTCCTGCTACTAATTCGTCAAATATATTAAGAATAGAACCAGTACCACCTACTAGATTTGCTACAGGGTATTCAGGTGGTAAAAGGCCGCCACTAATATAGTAATTCGTACCTCCACTTCCGCTATTGATAGCACTGAATCCAGAATCAGGAGAAGCATATCCCACATACTGAAAGTAAACACTCTGGTCTGATCCAGAATTATAGTACAGTTCAGGAGTATAGTTGTATCCGCTATTAAAAATAGCTTTTATACCATCTGTTGATCTTTGATTGCCGTATTTTTGATTATCAAATTGCTTAATAGTTGCCGTCGTTCCTGCTTTAAATATGTTTTGAATATCAACCCAGTTCTTATTATTTTGGTTTAATTCGAATAAACCACCTGATACATCAGCTAGGTATCCTAAAGTTGCATTAACTTGTCCAGGTAAAAATGAGCTAGTTGCTATTTGAGTAAAGAATCCTAAATTGTCACTATACCAGTTAATTACAGGTTGTGTACCGTAGGAAATATCACCTACACTATACGTATTGTAATATAATCCTGATAACTGTGAACCACTATATCTTCCGTTTACATAACCTCTTGAATAATAGTTATAATCCTGTATATAGGCATATTGTGAATACTTTTGTTCACTTTGTGAAACGTTTCCAATTACTAAACTTTGCGACAATGATTGTGTTACCAATCCGTAGTTTGTAGGTGCTAATTGACTACCATTATAATCTAATTCCAAAAATCTTTGGGATCTAACAGGTGTCGTTACGTTTTCAAATAACGGACTTACAGAGTAAGTTAAAAATAATATGTTTTGTCCGCCATGCTCTGAAGGAGCTACAGAAGAAGACCACGGATAAGCGTAGCTTGAAATACTGTCTTGTGAGAAATAATTATAGGAAGCTTGAATATAGCTACCACTAAACTCTCCGTTATACTGTTGTACATTATTAGAAGAACTCATGAAAACTAATCCTGGTGAACCAGTTAAAGCCATCGAAGATGTACCGTTATATTGCACCGGAATCGCTGCTACATAGGCAGTTGATCCTGTTACACTTCCACCACTAGAACCTGAAATTGCTACTAATTCTATCTCACCATTAAAAGAACTTGTTGTTGCTATAGGTTCTTTTCTTGGATACTTGTTTCTTTCAAGCATGTGAGACTTAATTACAATACCTGTATCAGCACTTACTCTAGCTGGTACAAAGTCTCTCAGCATTTTGAATAGTGAATTATTATAGTATTTTACAGTTCTAATAAAGTCCCAAACATTATTTCTATTATAATATTCTGAATTAAAAAATTCAGTTTCTAAAATGTCTAGTGGAATATAAGAGCTTGAATACTGTAAATTAGGAGCACCAATTTGCTGCATAATGTTAAAGTAACCAGGCTGTGCTGAGGATGTTACTAGTCCAGACGCCGTAATACTAGCATTTATAGAATCAGCTGGTGTAAATGCTACTTCTACATCAATCGATGTTCTTTGTAGATTGTTGTTATAATACTGTAAAGTAACGTTTGGAGATAATAAACTAGCTGATATTTGCTGGAAACTGCCAGTAATAATCATGCCGTTTGAAATTTCCTGAATACCTGGAGTGTTGTAAATATTATAGCCACCATACTCATGTACAGTTAAGATATTGTCAGGAACTCCGTAAGCAGTAACAAGTGCTTGTAGCCCCTTAGTTGTACCTCTCGTCTTAAGTAAGTATGGTAAATTGTGATAAATACGTTTATATATTTCAGCAGTAATCTGCGAATCCGGTAATGTTTGAACACTCTGTGTTACGTTTGGAGATCCAGTTATGAAGGTAGTTACAAAACGACTTATTAATTCATCTCCAAAAGGAGGTAAAGATAGGGATGCACTTAAATAAGGTTGTCCTGCTAAAGGATAAAAGCTGCTACTTGAGTATACAATTGTTGAATATAAACTTGATGTTACAGGCAAAGAAGAACCTGTTTGGTTTACCCCCAATATTGAATAATAAATATTATCCGAAGTACTTGTATTAGTGTACAGTTGAATACCAAAGCTTCTTAGAGCATCTGCTACTAAGTCCATTGAGATTCCTATCTTTGGATTATTATTAGCTGCATAACGATTAGTTACATCCTTAAGATAAATCCAAATATTATCAAACATCTGTCCAATCATATTCAGAAACAACACATATGGTTGGTTACTTGGATCGTCTACTATAAAAGAAGGTGTCGCATAGAGTAATAGATCCTTATTCTGATCGTCATAATAAGAAGATGAGTAATACATACTCATAGTCAAAGGACCATTAGGAACAACGTTTAAACCACCTAGCCAATTTACAACTTGTGACGATGTTACAGAGTAGGGAACGTATGGTGGTGTATTGTTTGACTTTGGCCATGCAGTTGATTCTGATGTAAAAGTTAAATAATATTCGTACCCATCATAATTCGTAATAATATTATCGATTTGCTGCTGCAGTAATAAAGCTGCTGTAGTTGTTTGTCCTGCTGCAATACCTGAAGATGCAGATTCGATCAACTGTTGCTTGTATACGTAGTTATATAATCTCTCTGTCGCAGAAGAAAAGTGTATAAAATTAGCAAAATTACCATAATCAACATTAATATTAATACCTTGCTCTTGCATCATCGATTGTAACTGCTGATATGATGATGTCAAAGAAGTTGCTAATAGAGTACTATAATTGTAAAAAGGAGTTGTATGACCAACCTTATCTTTAACAGATACCTTAAAATTAGGACCTCTTAGCTTGGTATAATCTTGAGTTACTTCAGGAGTAACTTCAATAGATACGTTAAATTCTGCTGGATCTGCTATTTCTGTTACAACCCAAAAAGTTGATTTTGTAGTAAACTGGGACGGTAAAGGTTCATAAAGCTTAAATATAATTGTACCGTCTCCGTTAATATCTTCAAGGTAAACTGCATTAACTGCAATAATTTGAATATCACCTCCAAAGTTTAAGTAAAAATCTGGATAGTATGCGTCTGCTGCTAGGGTGTTGTTAAAATTATTAAAAGCATCTGACAGTTGAGTATTTGATAAGTCCTGTCTAGCAACTTGAATTTCTGTTCTAGTTGGTGATATGTTTTTAATCCAAAAATTTGTAGCTGGATCAGGTCCAGATAATAGTTGTTTTGTAAAGAAATTATACTTTACATTAACCACACCTCTATCATAACCGGCATTAGCTGCATCAGCTTGTGGATCTAAGTAGAGTTGAGAAGTTGTTCCGTTAGTAGGATTAACAACACTTCCAACATTATACTGGGTACCATAGTAGTTGCTACTTAATACAACACCACTTTGGTCTTTAATAAAGTATTCAATGTAGTCAAAATTACTAGTCCCATAAGCTGCGTTTACAGTAACAGTGTTTATGAGTGCTAGGTCAGACGGTGAATACGATTGATATTCATCATTAGATCCAATATATGCAACATTTACTATTTCCATTAAACTAAGTTAGATAGGTTTAAATATTGTTGATTAACTTGCAATAGTTGTTCTCTAAGAGAATTAATTTCTGCAATATATGCCTGTTCATTTGGCGATAAAACACCAGCGCCTACATAAGCTGTACTTCTTTGTATTAAGTACGTATGAGAATTTACATCTCCTGTTGCAGGAATCTGAAAAAATAAAGCATTGTATGCATCAAAAAATTGCTCAACAGTTATAGGTGTTGCAGAAATGGATGCAGTTACTGGTGTGTATAATTCCTTAAAAGAAGTGTCAACTACTCTCGTATAGGTATTACGTCCAAAGACTTCTTTAACTAAATTAACCTGCTGTGCCATTATTCTGCTACTTTAAATATTAAATTCTGACCTGTGTAAGTTACAACCTCTGGTGGACCGTAGGT
>Ga0208614_1000614_pt1 | contig 10341 bp, 8 predicted proteins | sample CryBogCBE23Jun09_FD_184554 | JGI IMG/M metagenome (GOLD analysis project Ga0208614, IMG submission 184554) | Freshwater microbial communities from Crystal Bog, Wisconsin, USA - CBE23Jun09 (SPAdes) | ecosystem: Environmental > Aquatic > Freshwater > Lake | place: Crystal Bog, Wisconsin, USA...
GATCAACGAGACTTTATCCATAGAACCCCCTTAAAAAGCCCTATTATGCCTCGTTTTCCTCGTCTTCTAATCCCATAAACCCACTACCCCACTCGTCATCTTGCATCTTCATCTTGATGGCCTCCAACTTGAGGGCACGGTCTATCACCTTTGTTTTGTCAGTAATCGTGGCAGTAGGGTCTACCATGACCGCTTTTAGCATTTCAGAGATGGCTGTCTCTAGTGCTGGGTTTATACCCTTTTCCTTTTTCTTGCTCATCTTTTAGCCTTGCGCTTTCCTTTTTTGGACTTTCTAGCCGATGACAAAGCGATAGCAATAATTTGCTTGCGTGGACGGCCTCCCTCTTTTGTGAGTTTGCTAATGTTCTTAGATATTGTTTCACGGCTAGTACCTTTTTTGAGTGGCATGGTTTACTCCTAGTATTGATCTTTACGGTTTTGTAGAAGAATAGGTGCAGCAGCTGTTTTACCCACTTGTTGCGTGATAGCACGACTTCTGGCCTGGGCTTGTCTGGCAGCCTTGATTCTGTCTGCTAGATCACCAGCTGTTGCACCAGGCGTGAGTAGACTCTTTTGTAATGAACTAGCCAGTTCTGGGGTAACACCCGTGGTTGCACCATAAAGTTTAGGTGTCAATCTCATGGCTGCACCTGGCAGATTAAGAGACACTAAATCTTTAAGTAAACCCGCTTGTTGTTCTGGTCCTAATTCACCTACATCTGTTAACAATCCAGCTGTTTTTGATCCAGATGTTGGCAACAAATAACCAGCCGTTTCTGACATTTTCTTTTCTACTTGCATACGATCCATAAATTGATCGTAGGCTTCTTGAGAAGGGAATATAGACCGTAATTTTTCCCTATTCTTGGCAGACCCAATCAATACTCTGGCTTTGTTGACCATGTCTTGTTTTCCACCAATTACATCTTTAATAGCCTCTGCAGCACCCATCCTAAAATATTGTTGTTGTCCAGGATTCATCTTGCTGAACTTGTCTGCCACCGCAGATGGGTTTAATTGGAAAATCTTTTTGCCTTGATCTAGCAAATCTCTAGACTCAGATGGACCGCCCCAGGCATCTCTAGCAGCTTTGTAGTAAGGGTTGGCGTTGTCTAAATAGTTAAGGTATGTGTTTTTAAGGTTGATTAAAGAACGCCCAATGTCATCATAAACACCATTTTGTTGATGTTGATTGATCTCAGAATCCAATCCTCTTTTGACAAGGTCAAAGATTCTAAAGTCTATAGGATCAGTCTTTTTAGCTAAATCTTTTAATTTGCCAGGCACATCTGGTGTTGGCAACATTTCATACTTGTAAATACTTTTACCTCTTGACAATGCCTCATTAGGCATAGCATTCAGTATTTGTATTAACTCAGGCGTATTTTGTATTTTTATACTATTAGCCTGTTTATATAAAGGATCAGACATAGATTTTCTAACTGTGTCTAATTCATTTTTCAACGTATAAACATCTCTGCCTTTACCTTGCAGCATCATGTTTTCCACGTCTTCATTGATCCGGTCAAACTGATCTAGTTGACGTTGTGTTAGAAAATTGGTGGCAGACTCCCGTGTTTCACCAGGCACGTTTGTGCCCACCCGCATGAGTGACTTGAGGTTTTGCCCAGCAACATCTGACAAAGTTACTTCACCAGGCTTACCCGCAGCCTTTAATCTTCTGTCTAACTCTTCTGGCGTGGTTTTATCCATTTGCATAGCGTTAGCAATGCGAGTGGCTGCATCTTTATCCACGTCACCAAATAACGCCCTAAAGACAGGAGTCAGAGCTGTTTTAGCAATACTAGTTGCACCACCTACAGTACCACCCACCAGACCGCCTACTGCCATCTCTCTAGGTACATCCTCTGGCTTTTCTGCTGCACCAGCTCCATATTTAGCCCCAGCTTCTACACCCGTGACACCCGCCTTTATAAAGTCTGGAAGCCTCGCAAACGCCTCTGGATAGTATTTTTTCATGGCGGTAAGGGTAAGGTTACCCGCCACGTCTAAACCCTTGGCAATGGCTGGTTTAGCCCCCGTTACTAGCCCAATACCGCCCGTCACTAAAGACGGTGCTAACCCACCCGCCACTTGCAAACCCGTTGCGGTAAGAGGTTTCTCTTTCTCATATTGTTTGAGTTGTTCTCGCTCTGCTTTTACAGATTCTTCATAACTGGGTTGACCAGGTATCAGTGATCGACCTTTTGCCATAGCCTCTTCACCAAACCCAAATGTCAAACCTTGCAAAGCCTCTTTATACTCAGGACCGCCTGGTATAGGTTTGACCTGACTTGTGCCAGGCAAATCGTCACTAGGAACAAGAGTTGTGGGTAAGTCTTCTTTTGGTACAGCCATTATCGTTCATCCTCATAATGCCATTCACCACCTCTGAAGATGATGGGTCTGCCTGATTTGGACTTATTCTTGTCACCTTCTTTTGGACCTGTTGTTGTAGGTACAGATGACTGAGGTGACTCAGGCAATGGCCTAGCAGCAATAACATCATCAATACCAAATGACCGCCTAACCTCTGGCGGGATAAATTGTTCAAAGTTCTTGCGACCAGTAGACTGTTCGTACATATATTTGCTGGCCTCAATACGTCTCTTGATCAACTCCTTGTAAATCTTGATTGTGCCCATCAGCTGTGCTGGTGACTTGGTAGGATCGAGTGTCTTTAGTGCCTCCTCACGGTCACCCAATGCACCCGCACTACCCTCAATAGCCTTGACCAACTCTGCAGCCACCGCTTGTCTAGCAGTGTTGAAGTCTGTGACTTTTTGGTCTCCAGTGTTATTTTTGATGAAGTTGACCGCAGCATTAACACCTGGTTGATCTCTGTTTTCTAGTGCTTTTGCCAATGCCTCAATACTGTCTAAGTGACTAGCAACGGTGTTAAACGCCAAAATCTGCTTGCCACCTGTGCCATTAGGTTGCGTCCAGTTGCGATAGGCCGTGTCCATGTCCTTGTACATACCCTCGTTGTAGGTAGGATTAAGTTCACGCACCCGTGCCAATATTTTGTAACGATTCTTGTCTCTTAGTCCAGGAGGAGCTTGTGCGTAGTTGGCAATAGCTTGTGCAGCATTTTCGGTATATTGATCACCTTCTTGCCTTAACTGTGCAGCAACTTTTTGCCGTTCTAATCCAACTTTCTCGGCCTCAAATCCTAGTTTTTTCTCTTCATAACCTTCCATTTTCTGTTGATGCGCTCTAGCCTCTGCAGCCTTTTCAGCAGCCAAATCAGCTGCTTGTTTCTTGTCAGCCAAATCAACAATGGTTTTTAACTTGTCGTACATATACGCTGGGCCATACTTTTCTAATGTGTCTTTTAAAAAAGTAGCATTGTGTTCAGCAATGGTGGTGCGTAGTGCAGCCATACCAGCATCTCTGTCTACTTGATAAGTAGCCATGTTTTGTTGCACTCGTTTTGCTAGAGTGTCAATCGTGCGATCCAACGCCTTCATGTTCTGATCGTAGATGTCTTTCTCTTTTTTATACAAGTCTTCACGGCCTTTTTGGTGGCCTTCTAGCATCCCGTTCATGGCAGACATGGCAGCTTGGGCGTTGCCTTTAGACTTACCACCAATCATGAATCCTAGAAGATTAGTCAACGTAAAGAGAGTCCCTAAGTCTTGTACATTCTCTTGATTAGGCACAAACTTGAGACGGTCTCTCTCTTCTATTCGTTGGTCTTCTAGCAATTTGTAGGGGTCTTCTTTAACCTTTTCTGCATATTCTTTAGCTATTGTTGTTTCACCCGCTGCTTTTTCTCGTTCAGCCTCTGCCTGACGTTCTGTCTGTGCTCTTTCTAATTGAGTTTTTGACTCTGCAGCCTCTCTCAATTTTTTTCTAGCAACATCAGGTTTCATCTCATAATCTGGTGTTTCTATTTTTGGAGGTGCTAAATCTTTAACGCCAAATTCACCAAACGTACCCGATCCTAATTTGCCTAGTGTGGTAGTCATGTTAACCCCTTATTGTTGCGGTGTAGGAGTTGTAGTTGTGCCACCAGGCAAACCACCAGCCAGTGTTCTAGCAATGTTCATGGCATAACTAGACGTGAGGTTGTTGACATATTGATCAGCCTGGACACCAGCTTGGATAGCACCTTGAGCGATCTTGTCACCCACAGACTGCAACTGTAGACCCAAATTGAGTTGACTAGACAACAACTGCTGTTGTAGTGCGTTAATCTGGTTTTGGGCTTGCATACCGCCAACACCGCCTCTTGTAGCCACATTCTGCGCTGCCTGTGCTTGTGCAGCCTGTAGTATCTGTTGATTGGCGGGAGTGAGTTCACCCCGTTGTGAGGCTGCCAACAACTGCTGACCTTGCTGTTGATAAGGTGCTGCCTGTGCCTGTAATGTTTCTTTTGCAGCCTGACCCTGTGCTTGTGCTTGTCTAGCAGTCCTAGCACCTAACAATGTTTCAAATCCAGCAATTCCTAATTTGGCTAGTGTGTCACCTGACAAGCCTGACTTAGGTGTTGCTTTTGTTGTATCAGGCGCAGCAGCCAAATCTGTAGCTGCTTTGCTAGAAATATCGTAAGGAGATTGACCCGCTGGTGCTTGTACACTTGGTGCTAAATCAGTAGACAAGGGTTGTAAACCTATACCGCCAGGCGAGCCACTAGGTGGTCTTAAACCTTCTCCACCAGTGCTAGTCGCAAAAGATGAATAGTCAGGTGAAAATGTTGCACCTAGACCACCACCAGCGGAAGACGGTTCACTTTGTGCAAATGTAGGTGTATATGCGGGTTCAGCAGAAATAGGCCCAATATCTGGTTGAACCTGTTGTCCTGTTTGCACAGGTTGATCAAATCCTAAAGTGTTTTCACCAGCAACATCAATGGGTTCAAACGAGGGAATACCCTCATCTGTGATGCGCCCAGAGCCACCTCTTTGCTTGAGAACCTCTGCCTCTTCTGGAGAAATGTAGGCCAGCATATGCCCTGGAGGAGCTTTCTTTTGCAACAGGCGTGCAATCTGTTTTACGTCTGTGCCTAGTTTTGTCAGGTTTCTAAGTGCTGTAGCCATTTATATCCCCAATGCTGATGATAATGCCCCGTAATCGGGTGTTCCATCTTCTTTCAATTTCAAAGACTGCACGTTCCATACAGCCTGTTGTGGACCACCTGATTCTACTGAAGTACCGCCTCCATAGCCACCCAAGCCTGTTGTAGTGCCCGTCAATGGCTGCGCTGGGCTTAGTATGGAAGGCAATGCACCAGGTAACTTTTTGGGGGGCACATAACTTGAACTAACTGAAATGTCTGTATACGGGTCTTTTACATCTACTGGCGGTTCAGTAATTACTCCTGAAGTTACAAGTGGATCAATAACAGTTGGTCCAGTACCTAAATCCCCTCGCCCTGGTCCTGTGCCTGGACCTATGCCAGTAGTTCCCCTTATTCCTGTACCTGTACCTGTATCAACTAAACCGTCTGTGCCTGGTCTTGTTTCTGGTCCTATGCCCGTTGCACCTGTTGATCCAGCACCACCACCTCGAACTGTACCCGCACCACCAACTCCAGTTTTTGCTGTTCCACTAGAACCCGTCAGAGCACCCGTTGACCCAAAATTTTGTAGACCCAACGCTGTGTTTACAGCACCTTGTAAACCCGTTCCAACTGGACCTACACCTGTTGTTCCTGTTGATCCTGTGCCTGTCCCATTTAATCCCGTACCGCCTACTGTTGTGGATATAGACAAGTCACCTGGCAATGTTGCTGCACCACCAGCCGTAGAACCTGATGAAGATGGAGCACCTCCACCTAACCCTGGAGTCCCTGAACCCGCACCTCCACCTGGTGTACCCGCAGCTCCCCCAGCATTGATGGTGGTTGTTTTTGACTGTACTTGATTAGTAGCGGTTGTAGGTGTTTTTGTAACCGCATTTGCAATATTTGCTTGTACGGTTGGGTCTGGGAAAGAGGTGTTGTTTAATATGTCTTGTATGGACTGCTTGGTTGCCGTATCCATACCAAGAATACCCATTGCAGCAGCACCTCCACTAGCACCACCGCCAGCCAATGCAGCGTAAACGGCATTAGGGTCATCAGTACCTAAACCTAGCAAACCACCTATTTGTAGCAATGCTTGCGTGACTGGAGCTGGTGTCCCTGAAGGCAATACTGGGACATCTGTAGCCGTTTCAGTTGATGTGGCTGCGGGGCTAGAAGACCCAATCAATGTACCAATATTAGGACTGACAACTTGATTTGCAGTTAATCCTGGGGTTGTTGTGTTTAGTTGATAAAACTTACCTTGATCGTCAACAACGTCATAGGTGTATTGGAAAACACCTCCACCCGTGCCTATACCAATATTTCCACCACCTACAACGGTGAGGCTTTTAGGCACTGCGGGTGTAGCACCAGCCGTGATTGTTGCCAACATTTCAGCGGTTTGTTGATCCATGCCAGGATTGGCAGCAATGATTGTATTTAATGCGTTTTGAAATGTTTGTTGATTTACTGCACTTAATTGAACACCAGGTCCAGGTGTAATGGGTGGGGCATATAGTGTCCCGTCCAAACTATAAGTATTCTGTGTTTTAGGATCAAAGAACTTTTGCGTACCGTCAGGAGCAGTGGCGGGAATCATGTTTCCAAACTGACTGATTACTGCATTTAACTTAGCCTGTGATCCACCTAAAGACCCAGCACCAGCTTGTGCCCCCGCTAAAGCACTGCCTGTGACTGCGCCTGTTGCTATTGCTTGCCCAATAGCTTGTGCATTTGAGGCGGACACCCCTGCGTCACTAGAGGCAATAGCTTGTCCTATCAACGTACCGCCACCCGCTGCCACTGCATTGTTTACCACGTCAGTAATCGTACCGCCTTTAGACGCAGTAGCAATCATGCTACCCGCTACATTATTGATTGCATTTTGGTATTGCGGATTGCTAGTAATATCAACAGACAGTTTGTTTAATCCTGTCTGATCCATAATTCCAGCAGAAATCAAACTAGGAGCAGCATTGTTAATTGCCTGATCTAGTGTTTGTCCTTGTGCAACATTTGTAGCAACAGCTGCTAAAGCAGTACCCACATAAGTTGGCACAGCAAATGCTGCAGTAGATAAACTGGTTGCAATCGCTTGCCCAGCAATAGGTAGGGCATATGCAAGGCCAATAGAAACAGCGTCTTGTAAAAGGTTTGTACTCCAGTTATTGCCACCACCCGCAGCGTTAATTGCTGTACCTGTTACGTCTAAATATGCTTGATTGCCAGCCTCGTCTGTTTGACCAGGTATGGCTTGCATGACGTGACCCGTATACTGATTAACGTATGTGTCAGGTGTAGGCGTTGGTGTAGGTGTAGGTGTAGGTGTAGGTGTTATTTCTACTGGAGGGGGAGGTACAGCAGCACTGTTAAAGTAGTTGTTTACAGTACTAATGTCAACATTCATAGCAGATGCTAAATCAGTAGCAGAAACACCGTATTGTGCAGCTGCATCTGCAATAGCCTGGGGGTTGTCAATATTGGCAGTTACAAATGCCTGTATTTGCTTGGGTGTTACCGTTGCCATTATTGCACCCCTAACTTTTGTGCAATTTGTAAATGCGTGTCCTGGTGAACCCCGATCCAGTCATAGAAGTCATCTTCCACATTCCAGTCCGCATCTAGCAGTTGGAAAGGGTTGGCTAGGTTCAGTATCTTTGCTAGTGATTCGTGCATTTGGTTGTGAATCAGTAGCCAGTCATCGAGGTTGTCAGGGTTGGCCTCTTCTATAGGGTAGAAAGGTGTAGCAATGTTGTTGCGGTTAAGGGTTTGCCAGAATAGCCTGTGTTGCTGAAAGTTCTCGAACACGAGCCTGGAAAGACCCTCCACGTCACCAAACTGTACATAGGCTAAATCGTTCTGGTTAATTTTATCTTCTCCTAAAGTTATCTCTAATTAAGAGATATGTCTTTATGACAGTGTAAATTAACGTAGCCAACAACACTAGAGTGGACAGTGTAATGTGCCCCACCACCGTCCCTACCCACATAATGAGTAAGTCTAGGAATGATAGGTTGTTGTTGTCATCGTTCATCTTAAACAGCGTAGTAGGGCACTTTTACTACTGTGCCGTTGAGGTCAAAATCTATATAACCAGCTGGTACTAACAATAGGCTTGAATTAGCAAAAGTAGCAGTAGTAGCAGTAGTGGCAGCGTGGTTAGTAGTCGTAACATTGATTGTTCCTCCTGTGATGGTGACATTGCCACTAGACAACGAGGGAATAGTCACCGCATTAGTAGAGGCAACTGTGATGGCATCTGTTGTTGCATTGTTAGCAACAATGTGAATAGCATTTGCAGTGATCGTGCCAATGTACAAATCAGAAGAACCAGAATACAAATACGGTGCGTTGGGTTTATAGAATGCACCTGTACCCGTGTACTGGCTAGATGTCACCCCAAAATCAGCATAGGCAGACCCTGTGTCATTAACCACCACAAAATCACTAGACGCATTTGTTCCACTACTTGTGTTTTGTAAAACAATTTGCACATAATTATTAGAACTATTTGCGTAAGATGCAATAATTCCTACATCTGAATATCCAAGAGTTCCATAGGAAAATGCACCCGCTGTGACGTTTGCATAGATGTTTGCAGTTGCAATCTGATTTTGAGCGGTAACATTTGTAAATGTTGCATTACCACTTTGTATGGTGACGTTGGCTAAAGTTACGTTGCCCAGGTTAGCAGTTGAACTTCCTAGTGCAATCGTGACATTGCCAATAATGACGTTGCTGTTTGCAAGGTAATTATTAGGGAATGTTGTACCAACGCCTGAAATGGTTGCATTAGATAATGTTGGATTGGCTAAGGTCAAATTACCTAAAGAAGTGACCGTAGCACCTAATGCAACTGTTGTGTTTCCAATAACAGAACTATTGCTAGAAAGGTTAGCAGAAGGAATAGTTCCACTCTGAATAATGACGTTGGCTAGGGTTAAATTACCCACATTAGACGTTGTACCGCCCAATGTGATTGTTGCATTTCCTAGTGTGGCTGTGCTGTTAGACAGCTGGCTATTGGTAATACTGCCTAGTGTTCCACCCAGCGTCAAGTTGCCAGACGTGGTGACATTTCCTGTTAATGTAATTCCATTAACATTACCAGCACCTTGTACTTGTGTAACAGAACCGCCAGCAGAAGTTGAACTTAACGTGATATTTCCTGTTAATGGACCACCGCCAGACAATCCAGAACCAGCAATTATATAAACAGTATTAGGCACAGCACCAGATACATTTGCAACTGCAATATTTATTGCAACATTGCTTGCACTTGTAACTTGTCCCTGTGCGTTAACAGTAACAACTGGAACAACACTAGCACTTCCATAAGTATTTGCAGTAACGCCTGTGTTGTTAATTCCAATAGTGCCTGACGTTGTAATAGTTCCACCAGATAAACCTGTACCCGCAGTAATGCTTGTGACTGTTCCACTACCATTACCGCCACCGCCAGAAACTATTGCAACTGTTTTTAACATGATTACATCCCATCACCAGGCGTGATATACACATTTGCAGAACTTGTTGAAGTAGTGCCCGTGAAGTAAGCATTAGGCACAAACGTCAATATCTCATCTGTACCAGGCAAAAGAGGGTAGGCTGGTCCTGTAGTCGTAATCACAGCAGAGTTGTTGGCAGCGTCTGTAGATGCAACACCGTAACCTAGAAACACGGTCACAGAACCTGAGTTGATCACCCTGTACTGGTTTCCACCCAAGGTGGTAGAAACGCATTGCACTGGCGTAGGAGCTGTTGTAGCAGCCAAGAAGACCACAGTGTTACCCGTTCTTGTAAACGCATTTGTACTCATGCTACCAACTCCCATGTTTTAGAAGGTTCATCCCAAACATAAAATTTGGGTTCTTCTTTTGTTCCTACATCTGTGGGATAAGGTGTTGGAGGAGTCCACAACCATGTAGGTGCAGAAACAGTCCAAGACTCACAAGCTAGTCCACTTTTGTCTGTTGGTCTAGGAGCGTAAAACACATCATGTGCTGTGTCATAGGTATATCCAAGACCAGCGTAGTTGCCTCTAAGGGCAGTTCCACCGTCAGGTTCACCGTTTGCCCCATAGTGGACTCCACCTCTTGTGTTGTAAGAGGTTTGTTTATAAGTGTCACCAGTTCTTGCAGAGATGTCGTTTTCATTGTCTTCATCCCTACCTACTGTGACAAATATCACAATGTTGTTGCTGTCTAATTTTGCAAAATGTGCCATGATTATGGTTTAGTAAATGTAATAGTTTCAGACGTAGTTGATGTTGCAGTTATTGTATAAATTTTATTACTTCCAGAGGTTGAAGAAGAATATGTTACTCCACC
>Ga0208614_1000617_pt1 | contig 10310 bp, 14 predicted proteins | sample CryBogCBE23Jun09_FD_184554 | JGI IMG/M metagenome (GOLD analysis project Ga0208614, IMG submission 184554) | Freshwater microbial communities from Crystal Bog, Wisconsin, USA - CBE23Jun09 (SPAdes) | ecosystem: Environmental > Aquatic > Freshwater > Lake | place: Crystal Bog, Wisconsin, USA...
AAGGAAAGAGTCTATATTAAATATATAATATGTTAGGAAATTAAAAAATTCTAGCATCGGCAGGGACTGTCGATTACAGGTGTGGAGCAAAAATAAGACCTGATTAGCTAACTAATTAAAATTGGCAGTCTAACTGAAGGCAAAAGCAATGAAGCATCTAAAAAGAAGGAGCTTGTCTCCCGAAACTTATCGGTCTTTAGCCGATAAGTAGTTCATAAGAATCGAAATTATTATGAAAAATACTTTGATAGTGATAAAAGTAAGATGTATGAATATTGGAGAGATGTAGTTACAAAAGAATTTGACAAAGCTTTTGATTATGCTTTTAGAAATATGTTTCAAAATGAAAGAGAATTCTTTTCTCAGGAGAAAGTAAAATCTTCATTATTAGAAATTTGTCAGGATATGAGTTTACTTATCATAGACAGAGATAGTCAAGAATTTAATAATCTCACGGATAAGTTAAAAGAAATAATACCTTCAAATGAAATTAGAATGTTTTTTAGAGTAGTCAAAAATATTAGTGAAAATATATGTAGTATTTTCTCATACACTTCAAGTAATATTTCTTCTTTACTATACTCATATCTTTTATATCCAAATAGATTCCAACAATAACTTAAAATTTTCATATAATTTTTGTGGAAAAAATTAGAAAGACTAAAGAATTTATAGGACCTGGTTATGTTTACGCACCATATATAATTGTAAATACTACAACAATTGTAAGTTCTAATTTTAAATCAACTAAACAGAAAATTAAAGATATATTAAATAAAATAAATCAGATTAAAAATGGATAATATCTTCCCGTCAAGAAAAGAAATACTTGAAAACAGTAAAAAAACAAAATTAGCTCAATATCAAGAAAGTATTGTTGATAGTATTAATCAAATAGAAGTAGAAAAAATTGATTTTTCTAAAGGAGATTTTAAACCAAGAACTAAAATTGCTGAAAAGCAGAAAATTTTTATCTGGATTAGACTTTATTTGAAAAACGAAGCCAAATTGAATCCAGAAGATATCATTCAAATTAAATATATCCACTCAGGCGAAACGCTTGACACTAAATTTATTTGTTATGCAAAAAAGAGTTTAGACAAAGATAATCAAGATCAAATAGTAAATTATAATACAGAAGATGATAAAAAAATCCTTTGTCTAATGGTTGATTCAGATAAAATAAACCATGATAGCAATGATATACCTTTTATTCGCACACTTTTCAAAACAAGTCGTTATTACGACCACCAACTCTTAAAAAGAGAAGAACTATTATTCACTAACTTATCTAACGGAGAAGTGTATGAATATTATGATGTTGATTTTTAATTGTAAACTATGGAAGAAAAAATAATTTGTAAAAGAAGTTTCATACAAGTGCCCATTAGTGGTGAAAATTATTTTCACTTCAAAAAGGGAGAAGAATATTTTCATTGGAAAAATTTTAGCGGACTAAATCATTTTGTTTCTGATCAATTATACTTTGTTAATAACAAAAATGTTTGTGTTTTTGGCGGAACACCAGAAACTAATGAAAATGATCGTCCATATTTATACGATTTCTTCTATACAAAAGAAGAATCTAGAGATTTAAAAATTAGTCAAATAATATTATAAATTATCTAGTTCTGTATTTTCCATGAGAATAGTAAAAAATAAAAATTATATAAAATTAGTCCATTCAAATTTAATCTTACCACAATCATAAATTCTGTTAATTCCAATTGATTTAGTATATTCAGATTCGGTCATAGATTCATTTTTTATACCAAGTTTAGATTTTTTAAATCTGGATTTATGAACTCTTTTACCTTCATTTATGTATTTATAATCTGGTTTAGTTTCTTTAATTTCATTAAATCCTAATATCGAATATAAGTTACCGGAACTCCAATCTTTATCTGCATAACTAATAATTCTATTTGGGTTATATTTTTTAATAAAAAAAGATAATAATTTAGATGATCCACCAATTACATTAGTATTTAATAAATTACAAAATCTAGATAGATTCCAATTATTTAATAACATTCGATTTCTACCTTCAATATCATCAAATGTCATTAGACTAACTAATTCACCCGATAAAAATAATCCTATTGACAATTTACTATTAACATATCCCTGTATATGATTTTTATTTAGGAAATCTTTAGTAGTTTTAGTATCAACCTCCTTAACATAACACTTTCTAGCATATATTTTTCTAGTGGATAAATTGATCCAATTTCTAATTTGACTTTTTATTATATCTTGTTTATATGACCAATCATCTTCCCAGATATGTATAATTCTAATTCCCCTTTCTTTAAAGAAGTTTGTCTTATCTAAGTGATAATTTTTATCTTTAAACTGTTCAGAGTGCCAGTATAATCCGTTGAATTCAAATCCAATGTTTAATTCAGGCAAATAAATGTCAATCTCCAATTCATCACGATATCCTGGTATTACATTACCCTTATATATTGATTTTATAAATTTAAACAAACTATCCTCTTTCATGGATGATGAACTAGATATCGGATTACATATAGTACACAATTTATTACTTTCATTTGATCTTGAATAATAATTATCAACACTTATAGTGAAATTATGATCAAGATTATTATCACAGGAAAAAAGTGAAATTCCATTATCAATATACCTAATATAGCTAGGATGGTTTGATATTTTATATTTTAATCTATAGTCATTATTCTTAGAAATGTGTGATATCTCATATTTCTCAATGTTTGTCTTTTTCCTTTTTTCCAAAATTTCAGATTTATTATTTTCATACGTGAATAATACCGATTCTTTTATTTTTTCTTTTACGACATCAGATTTAGCTGGATTATCAAATCCATATTTCTCAATGTTTGTCTTTTTCCTTTTTTCCAATATATCTTTATTCGTTAAGAGTGATTTAACCCCATATCTTTTAAAAATAGTATCTTCGAATTTATTCTTTAAATCTGTATTTTGTAAGGCATGCCTAACTCCATATTTTGATAACATAGTATCTTCCGCCTTTTTTCTAACTTCAACAACCTTTGATGGATTATCAACACCATATTTTTCTAAAAAAAATAATTTTAAATCCTCCTTTATCCTATCAGAATGCATAGCATACTCAACTCCATATCTATCCATCATAGTTTTCTTAGCTTTCTCTCTTACCTCACTAACTTTAGACGGGTTATCAACACCATATTTTTCTATACTAGTACTTTTTGATTTTTCCTTAATACTATCATTTTGAGTTGCCCAATCACATCCAAATTTTATATTATTTGTTTTCTTTACTCTATCTTTAATCATCAAAGATTTAGACGGATTATCAACACCATATTTCTCAATATTTGTCTTTTTCCTTTTTTCTTTTATATCATTGCTATTTAAGACACACTTTTTACTACAGAACATTCTATATCCACTAATCATATCAATGAATTTCAATCTATTGCCACATTCACACAAGGGAACTTTATCAATTTTATTCTCAAATAAATAAAATTTTTCCTTAAATGAAATATCATGATTAACATACATATTAATTTTATTCCAAAGATCATAATTTCTATTCTTTATTCCATTTTCAGAATATTTATAATATTCTCTATTTTCGGTTTCTATATCCATTAATTATATATTAAAACAAACTATCTCCCTATCCATATAAATTTAAAATAAATTAAAAAAAGATGCTCGTTGATACCCAATATCTTACCCATACAAAAAGATTGGTCATCAGTTATGTTGATAAGTCTGGAGAAATTAAGCTAAAATATTATGAGTGGGATAACCCACAAAAATATGTAGCGTGTGATAACGATGATAGTGATGCACACCCTACCTATAAATCATGGGACAGCAAACGCGTAAAATTAGTTGAAGTATCTCATCCGGATAGATATGCTATTTATGAATTTTTAGACAGCTTGCCGGATTCAGAAAAAGAAGAAATTTTTGAATATAATTTACCTAAGATATTCTTTCTTGATATAGAAACTGAAATTATTGATGGCTTCCCCGAAGCTGAAACCGCCCTAACAAAGGTTTTATCCATATCAATTGTTTATGAAGATAAAATTATACTTCTTGGTCTAAGAGATATGCCAGAAGATATGCAAGAAAGAATTAGAACAAATACTAATAAATATTTTGAGAAATTTGGAGCTGACTATAAATTCAAATACATCAAATATGATGATGAATTTGATATGTTATACGCTTTCTTCTATAAAATGATTCCTAAAATGCCATTAATTACTGGTTGGAACTTCGTAAACTATGACTGGGTTTACTTAGTAAATAGATCCAGAAAGCTTAAAAAACATGTTAATGGTAAAGAATATAGTATTGACCCAGCAGTCTCATCTTTGACTAAAAAACTAAATAAAGTTTGGATGAGTAATGAAGAAATGCCAGCTCACAGAATGGTATTTGACTATATGCAATTGTATGAGATTTGTGATACTTCTATCAAAGTAAAAGAATCATCTTCCTTGGACTTCGTATCACAGAAGTTAGTTGGTGTTGATAAAATCAAATATACCGGGTCTCTACAAAAATTATATGAAGATGATTTTGAAACATTCATGTATTATAACGCAGTTGACTCTGTTCTAGTTCAAAAAATTCACGAAGCAAGAAACTATATCTCAATCATTTATGCGATTTCTTCACTTGCTAAAATTAAAATTGTGGATGTAATTTCACAAATGAATAATGCACTTGGGTCTTTAGCTATCACAGAAGGAGTTTTGAGAAACAGATTTAGAGAGCAAGATAACATTGTCTTATTCAGACCTGAAAAAGATGAATCTGGTAGTGGATCTCATGGTATTGCCGGTGGATGGGTTAAAGATCCAGTGATTGGAATGAATAGATGGTGCGTCACGTATGATTTTTCAAGTTTGTACCCAACGGTTCAGATCCAGTGGTTTATTGCTCCAGAAAATTTTGTAGGAATTAAAGATAAAAACAATCCTGAATATTGTGATAATGGTATCAAAATTGACCCTTTAAACCATGTTGTTTGTGTTAATGATGCAGTTTTTGAAAAGAGAAATTCCCCAACTATACGAATGCTAAAAGATGTATATGCTGATAGAAAAAAGGCTAAAAAAGTAATGTTGCAGAAAAAAGAAGAGCTCAAATCTATACAAGATCAAATAAAAGAATTAGAGCAAGAATTGTGATATAGGGAACTTAAGTATTTATATATATACATATATGGAAGATCGATATTATGTATATGCCTTTTTAGACCCTGAAAAGCCGGGTATATTCAATTATGGGGTTTATAAATTTGACTATAAACCTTTTTATATTGGTAAAGGAACTAAAGATAGACTATTATCATCAAAAAGCTTAACTAGAGGTACTACTTTCAAAAATTCAAAGTTGATAAACTTAAAAAATAAAGGATTAGAACCAATAATTATAAAAATTATTGATAATATATCTGATAAATTATCTAGAGAACTTGAAGTTAGACTTATTAAAATGATAGGTAGAAGAGATATGAAACAAGGACCTCTAGTCAATTTAACTAATGGTGGTGATGGTAGATTATCATCTACACCATCAGATGAAACAAAGAAAAAACTAAAGATAATTAATACAATCAATGCTAAAATTAGAAAGGAATTAGGTACTGATAAACATACTCCTGAAACAAAAGAACATTTACGAAAAGTAAACCAAGGCCCTAATAATCCTATGTATGGTAAGCATCACACAGAGGAAATAAAAGAACAACATTCTTTAAGAGTATCTGGTGTAAATCATCCTATGTTTGGTAAAAAACACGATCAAGAAACTATTAGTAAAATTAAAGAAAATAGAAATAAATCAGTAAATCAAGAGGAGTTAAATAAAATTTCTGCTGAAAGAAATAGTAAATCAGTTTTACAATATGGTTTAGATAATACTTTTATTGCCGAATATGAATCGATTAAAATGGCTTCACAATCAACTGGAATATCAGAATCAGTTATTGGAAAAAATTGTAGAGGAGTAATCAAAAATCCAAAGAGATTTATTTTCAAATTTAAAGATCTATCATCAAATATTTTAAATAACTCTTACAAAGTAAAAATTGGTGACATTTGGGAATCTTATAAGTTGATAAAGAGAAATAAACAATCAGCGATTGTTGAAAAGGACGGAGATATAATTACTTTGAGAAGAAAGGATTTTCCAATTTTCTTTGAAAAGAATGTCATTTAACTATCTAATATTTTATCTAACTGGATATTTCTAAAATTTTGCTCACTTATTTTTTTACAAATATAGTCACCATCTTTATATTCAATATAAGGATGTGTTTCTGTATCTAATGTAGAATTTACAATTTGATGAATTGTTTCATTTGATATTCTTATACAACCTTGAAACGAATTATTATACTTGAAATTTATTATTAATTTCTCAAGATTCCATTTTTTTATCTGTGACTTTTCACATATGAATTTACCAACTTGTTTAGAAAAGAAATTGTTTGGTTGTTCGATAATATGATTCAAGCTAGGACATTTATAAAATGTTATCCATAGTTCATCTACTCTAATAATGCTAATGAATTTAGGACCAAACTGGTCTGAAAGGTAATATATTTCTCCTGGTTGAATCATATTCCTATTTGTATTAATTTTTCTTGTCTAATTTCTGATATTGGTTTGAGGTTAGATTTTTTATATAAAGATTTCTCATCAATATCATCTACTATTATATAGAAATTTGGATGATATGGAGATTCGACCGCATCATATGTTTTACCTACAGTAATGTCTTTATATACTGAATATACTCTACCAGACATTTCATTATTTATACAAATTACTTTCAAATCCTATTAATTATTTCAATTTTTTCGTCCCTAATTTTATCTAAACTCTTTCTCACTAGTTGAGTGATTTGTTCTAAACTATAAGAGTTCTTACGAGATTCACGTAATTCAAGGCACATTTCACAATCCATATCTTCTTCATCGTGAACACATACTACCTTTTCATAAAGAGGGTCGTAGATAACATAAACATATAAATCCATATCACAAATATAATTAATTTTTACCAATAAAGCCAATTTGCACTACGGTAATTATCTTCAAATTCACAATACATATTCTTATATACTATATTATATAAAGTCTGTTTAGATTTAGCTCTTTGACTTCTATTCAATGACTTCCTAAAGTCTTTAGGTGCATTTGAATACCTTCTACTTTGATGATAGAATTTAGTTTTGAGTATATGTGAAATTTCTGCTTCTTCTTGTTGTAAAATACAATCAAATATTTTTGATTTCGTTTTATAAACCTTTTCATATTCTATTTTCCAATAAAAATCTGGAACCTTGCAATAATAAGAATTATCAAATCTATACCATCCGTTCCCATAGTAAGGAACTTCATTAGTAAACCACTTTCTTATTTGTGGATCGATTGAATTATAAGTAGATTCACTAATACTTAATATTCTTGGTTTATGATATCTTGATTTCCAAGGTTTTACTTTTCTGTTCCAATCAAAGTCGGATATCTTCTTAGCGAATGTTTTGGTAGATAATGAAGCTATTGACCAAAATACCCAATCATCTTCTCTGTTTTGAATATCAGCTCTTGGTTGTAATTTGGCATTATAACCCAGGAAGATAGGTTCGGGTAATTCTATATAGCCTAAATTTTTTTGGGCTTCCCAATTTTCTTCAAGTTGTTTTTCAAGACGAATAAATTCTTTTTCTCTTGACCAGTGTTTGTTTCTTCTCATATATTTTGTTAAGTTTTAACTTAATAAAATTTGAGCTCTTTAGTGAAGATATATTTTTTCATAATTATAAAGTATATATTATTTTATTTCTGAGTATTTGAGTTGTTGATGTTTTTGTTTTGATACTGACCCAATACAATGTGTAGAAAATACACAAAAGGATCTCTATACGCAAATAGCCGATAATTTCATCTACCCAGAAATAAAAATCCAATCATTTGATTGGATTTTTGTGGTGTAGGTGCGGAGATTCGAACTCCGGTGTTCTACAATTAAAACTAATTACTCACTCACAGGATTAGAAAGATTTTCTAAACTTACAAAATAAATAATTTTTTTTACAATTAACTATTAAAAATTGAATCTTTTTATACAGTAGTTTTTAACTGTTTGTAACTCTTTTAAGCTAATTCAGCTACTTCTGTTACTTTAAGTAAGTTGTTTCTTAGGCAGAAAGCTATATCAGCTGCTGTTCCTAATTCATTAACGTTTCCGTTTAAAATTTTGTAATTTATTTTAATCGGACTTTACAAAACCGATTCCTGCATAATTAATTTCACCTTGTGAATCAATTGCCGTTCACCCACATAATTTTTACAAAGATATATATAATATTTCAAAAGTAAAAATTATACATTCTCTGGTATGATAAGTTTATTACTTTTTTTCTATTTTCACTCTTTACAAGAGGTCTTAAATTAAGATAGTGATTTAATTTTTTTATATCATCTTATATGTTGAAAATCAAAAAAGTTTATTTTAAAATTTTATTTTCCTGGTGGATTATAAGTTTGCTCATATTCATTTTTAGCAATTCTATAATATCCCTGATCGCCATCTTTTACTAAATAATCTCCAGGTTTTAATATCATAGATTCTCCCCAAGGAGCTGTAAAATTAACAGTATCATCACCTGTGTAAATTGCTACCATTCTTGTGCTTTGTTCTGGAAATACTGTTTCACCAATATTACCTTGATATAATTTAGGAAATTTAGAAGATTTGACTACATAGTTTTCTTTACTTGGACCAGACATGATAATATCATTGGGTTGAGCAACATTTTGAGTTTCTTTTCCATCGCTTGTTATAGTTTCCACTTTAGTTTCATTTTTAGCAACTGTGTAAGACATGGGTGGCATTTTTCCTGGTTGACCATCTTCTATAAATTTATATTGATTTTTCCTTTTAGTAGTAGTAGGTAAAAATTTCAATTGGCTTACAACTTGTGAAATATCAACATTTTCGTTTACCTTATTGAATTTGTTAAATTTTTTGATGTGTCTCATGACTGGAAATTAATTTAATTTTATTTTAAAATTTTATTTATTTTACCTTCTCTCATTTCAGATAATAAAACATAGTGATCTGAGATAAACCTTGTTTCTCCAACTATATTACCATCATCATCCTTTAGGTTAAATCCACGTAAATCATCTTCACTAACAATTGTGAATTGATGACCTACCTCATAAACTCTTTCCCACATATCAATTTCTTTTACTAAAACAACTCTGTCACCTACTTTCATATTATTTTATTTTAAAAATTATTGACATTTCTTCTCCACGAAAATGAAACTTCTTATATTGAAATCTATGTTGTGGATCGATTTGAGCATAATAAACTTTATTTCCAATTGAAATTTTTATAAAATCTTCTTTAAAATACTTGACTTCTTTGAACTCTTTTCTCAAAAACTCTTCAACTTCATACCATAATAGGCCAAAAATATTATAGTGTATATGACTAAGCATTTTCTCTAATTGACGATATTTTTCACCCATTTCAAATACTTTCTCATTATTTAGAATAAATTCAATTTTTTCATTTCTGGCTTGAACAGGGTCTTTACTAAAATCTAAAATATCTTTGCTAACCCCATAGGAGTCAACATCCCTACTACGGGTAAATCTATATTTAAATATTCTACCATTTGCTTCAAAGTAAATTAATCTCTCGCCTCTATCATTAGGTGTAATTTGTTTAATTATTTCATCCTGATATTCAAGAAGTTTTTGCCTTCTTTTTTCAGAGCGCTCAGAAAGTCTGATCCAAATATCGTGTAATTGTTCAATTGTCCACATCTTTGGGTCTCTTTTATATTTATATTTAAAATATTCAGGATTTCTGTAGTTTGCCTTAATCATAACTACAAAGATAATAAAAATAGAGAAAATAATCAAATTATTTATGTCTTAATATCCAGTCACCACCTTTAATTTCTTTGAATTTAGATATATCATGTATATATTCATATATCCAACATTCTAAATCTGTTGAAGTTCTGATTTTCTTTCTTATATACTCATCACCTTCAAACTCATCTAGATTATCAAATATATCTGGATTGACTAAATATACGTCTCCCCAAGTAATACCTTTTTTACCATCAACAAATCCTGGATGAACTACTTATCGGCTAAAGACCGATAAGTTTCGGGAGACAAGCTCCTTCTTTTTAGATGCTTCATTGCTTTTGCCTTCAGTTAGTGTGCCAATTTTAATTAGTTAGCTAATCAGGTCTTATTTTTGCTCCACGCCTGT
>Ga0208614_1000620_pt1 | contig 10228 bp, 10 predicted proteins | sample CryBogCBE23Jun09_FD_184554 | JGI IMG/M metagenome (GOLD analysis project Ga0208614, IMG submission 184554) | Freshwater microbial communities from Crystal Bog, Wisconsin, USA - CBE23Jun09 (SPAdes) | ecosystem: Environmental > Aquatic > Freshwater > Lake | place: Crystal Bog, Wisconsin, USA...
CAGTTCCATACGTTGTGATGGCACCAGCTGCGTTTACGCCAGAAAAATAATTTGGTTGAGAACAAATTACTACGCCAGTATTGTCTGGAGCGATTGTACCGTTGTTTGTTGGGTTGTTACGTTTAAATACACGAATTGGTGCACTAAATGTTGTGGACATATTGAGTTCCTTATCTCAGTGGATATCCCAAACTGTCTCTGAGTCGTCTCACCGGGAAGTGTCGGTGGTCAGAATGGGATTAATCTTCCTATACCTACTAATGCAAAAAAATAGACAAATCCGCCCTAAAAAATAAATTTATTAGATTTTTTTACGTTGTCTTCACCAAGGATAACTCTAAGGTTTGAAAATACATGCAGACCAGATACATTCTTGCCCTGTAAGGGAATAATGTGATCCACATGATGTGGTTTGCCAGTTTCACGGGTTAGCATGTTGGCTAGTTGATATTTTGCTACTATGAGGTGTGCGTCTTTGTCCCATACTGGGGTGCGTTGTAGTTGTGCAGAACGGCGTTTACCTTCATAGGCGGCGCGTTTGTCTTTATTATTAGCAAACCATTCACGATTTATAGCATTGTGTGTTTCTATGTTTTCTTCTCGCCATTTTGTTTTTGAATTGGCTGATTTTGCTGGATTGGCTATTGCCCAAGCACGAGCTCGTTCTTTGGTAAGTTCTTTGTTACGCTCATACCATTCTTTGGCTATACGTTTTTGATTTTCTTTATCTTTAGGCATAAAAATATTATATCATAAAAAAGCCCAACCTTGTGGGCTGGGCTTTTTATTATTACAAGGCTTTGATTAAAGACCTGCAGTACCAAAAATATTCCTTGCGTCGTGCCATCCTGTAGCATAACGCTCAGTAGCTTTATAGCGCATGCTATCTGTTTCAAAGTCGCCTTCCATTGATTTCTCCATTGGACGACGCATAACGAGCATGAGTCCATTTTCAGCATCAGTCTGAATCCACCAAGCTTTGCTTGAGCTCAAACGAGTAACAACGTGTGCGCCTTTTGGTAGCATACCTGTTGACTTGATTGGGTTCAAATCGTTGTCAGCAGTACCAGAACGGAGAACAGACTTGAGGATAACCTCTGCCTGGAACTCAAGTGCTGGAGGAACAACTAATTGTTCTGCCTTCAAACGAATACGCTTACCGTTGTTGTCAACTGCAGAGCGGATTTGAATTAACAACTGTTCAACAGAAGTTTGGCTCAAAGAAGCAGCTGTAGATAACTGGTTAGAGTAAGAAGCGCCGTTAGCGATTGGGTGAGCTGTGTTGATCAATGTTACGCCATCACCACCAACATAACCTGCTGTGAAAGCAAAGTTCAAAATGTTTGCACATAATGTTTCTTTAGTTTCAATCATAGATTGTGCTAAGTGTTTAGCGAATGTTGATCCAATACGAATGTGATCACCATCTTCCATCAATACTTTGGTTAAAGCATATGCTAAACCATAAATTTGATAAATGAAGCGAGTTATATACAATGTACCACCCTGGTCATAGCTGACAGGAGTTCCGTCAGGCATCGCAGGAGCGGCATTCATACCGTATAACATTACTTCTTCGTGGTAGTTACGTGGAATACCTTGGATTTGTTCTACGAATCCTTTCCACTCATCAGCACGTTGCTCATATACACCATCAAAGACTTCGTTGATAATCGGTTCGACTACCGCACGAAAGTCTGTACTACGCATTGGGGTTGCCATGTGTTAGTTCCTTTCGTTAGTTAATTAGACCGATACCGAAGCGGCAGCGAATTGGTTGTTACAGATTTGAACCTGAACGATTGTGTAAGTGTCACCCCATTGGTTTGTGTTACCAGCTGGGTATGCTACTTCACGTCCGAGTCCTACTACACGCACTTGACCTTGGTTACCAGAACCTACAGCAGTTGCTAACAACGCTGTGGTAGAGAAACCTGCACCACCAGTACCAATAGAGTATCCATCAGTTACAGTTGATCCAGTTGTTGTGTCAAAGTTGTACTCAGTTCCGATTGCTGCAGAAGTTGCAGAACCGTTAACTTGAGCTTCATATACGAGTGCTGGGTCTGTGAAAATCCAGAAAACGATGTTTGTAGAAGCGTCTAATGTAGTTTTAGCAGCATATTTAGATACAGAACGACGACCGTCAGAGTTGGTGTACTCTACACCGTCAAAAACACCATAAACCTTACCACTTGAAGCAGTTTGGTTAGCGATTGTTAATTGGCCAGAAGATGTGATCGCTACAGGTTGAAACTGCCAGAAAGACTGGCCAGATGACAACGAGTAAGGAGCAGTATATGTTGTACCAGGGACAAATGTGTTCGTACCAACGAATGGTACTGCACGATCTAATCCACTTGGATGATATACAGGTTTCAGGCCAAAGGGTTGAAATGTTGCAGACATTTATTTTTCCTTTGTTTTGAAGTTTGTTATGAAAATCGAATATTACTATTCGCTTTAGCGGCTTCTTTTTCCATTTCCAAAATGCCTCCTTCAAGAATAGAACGACCACCTTTGCCTTCTTGAGCGGTGCTCCGAACTTGCGCGGTGATATTACGTTGATGCTCAAGAGGATCCTCGAGATGCAACATTTTCATCACTTCTTGATAGATTTCATCTGGTAATTTAAAGAGAACCATCTCATTACAGCTAACACAGCCTTCAAACTTGCCTGAGCTCATTTTGCCTAAGTTTTCAAAGCCCTTACCTAATTCCGAGGCTTTCACTGGCTCATAACCCAACGCCATGCGTTTGTCGATACTGTCATAATTGTTTGTGGAGGATAACCAGCACAAATGAAACCCAGGTATAATACCTGGAGGCAAATCAGGTAATGCACTGTTTTGCCATTTATCACGAAACGCAGCTACACGTTCCTTTTTCGATATTTCTTCAGGATCCTCAGTGAGGATTCTTTCTTTTGTCTCTTCGATTCTGTCTAATAGACGATCTTCTAAGTTACGTTTGATTCTTGTATTTGCCATGATAATTAACCTTTATTTTGACGATCGTACATTGCATATGCACGAATCATTTTGTTTCGTTTTTCTACATCGTCCCATGCGCCAGCATCTCTAATTGCTTGGACACGCTCGGGGCTTAATCTAATAGAGCCTGGTTTCATACCAGATTCACTAGCTACACGACTAGACGCTGTTGGACCCGCTCCACGTTTTGATGTAGTACCTTTACTAGCGTATCTATGAGGTAAACGTGATTTTAATCGGTTATCTAACTCCTCCCAGTATTCACTGTCAGAAGGATCCCAACCATCAGAAACAAGTTCTTGGTCAATTACTTTGGCAATTCTACTATCTGTATCTCTAGCTTGAGGATCATACCAAGAATTCTTTTTTAACCACTGTGTGGCTAATTGTTGAACTTCTGTGGCAATTTCATTCGGCACATTTTGCTTTGGTGCCTTTGCTTCCTCAATCTGTTTCTTTTTGTAATATTGGGCTTGTTGCAGACGCTGTTTAGCCTCTGTCAACTGTTCCAAATATTCTACTTGAGCATTTGCATCATTTACTTGTGTTGCTTGCAATAGTTTTAATTTAGCATATTCAACTCTAGCGGCTTCGTCTTCAATAGACTTATCCAACTGTGCAAATTGATATGATGCTGCTGTATTTTCAACTTTAGCAAGACGTTCTGCTAATTCTGCATTGCGACGCTCAAGTGCACTAATCTTGTTTTTTGAAGAAATTTCACGTTGTTTTACAAGTTCTTTTTTAAGTTTGCGTTCTTGTCTACGTTGTTCACGAATTGCTTCACGGTCTTCTTCCGTTTCGCCTTCGTCATTACTTTCTTCAGATGTTTCAGCATGAACTTCTTCTTCATCATATTCTTCATCATCTTCGTGATGTTTTTTTGTATCTTCTGGAGAATCAAAATCCTCTGGAAAATCAATTTTTGCTAATGCCGAGCCGTCTTCCATCTCTTTGACGGGTATATCCTTTTCATTTTCACTCATAATTTTCTTTCAAAATTAGTCTACAAAAGCTTTCATTTTCTGCGCATATTCAAAACTTTTAATGCGAGAAATGATTTCACGGGCTTGTAATGTAATAAACACTACTGCACCACTATCATCACCTGGGTCAACAACAAAACGGTCTCCACCATACTTAATTGTCCTTACCAAATCACCTTCTTTACACCAAGGGCCTTCAATCCAAGGCTCTAATGTGTCCGGTGATTTATATGCTAAAGGTCCAATTTGTATTACTTTGGCTACTGTTTCATTAAACTTCAGTGTTTGTTGAGTTTCATCAACAAAAATGATGCCACCTTTGCTTTTTACTTTTTGTCTACGTAACTGAACCAATACTCTGTCTCCAGCCACCTCTACACCAGGATCTACAATCGGAAAACATTCCAATTCTGTACGTAAATCTGCTTCTTCATTTTGCTTATAATCTATTGCCATACGGCAAACTCCTTGACCTCTACAGGTCTTCGTCATCCTCCGATAATATTGCTTCAATAATCGCTAGGGCATCGGATAAACCCTCACGTTTACCTACATACCGTTGATAAGAATCAAAAGTGTGTATGTTAATGCCAGAAGCAATTGCCTCTGTCATTTCGTTGTTTGCGGTTTTAATTCTTTTCAGAATCTCGCTTAAAATATCACGCAAAACTTTTCATCCAATTTAATAATTTTTCAATTTCTTCCACAGATGAATCATTTTTTAAACGGTTCCCGTCGGAGTTTTTTCCTTCTACTCTTACTAATGCAACAATTTGAGCAAATCCGCCCTTAAAATCAATAAAAGTTTCCGCTACCAATGTCTTTGAGGTTTTTATCTGGTCCAACTTTGCTTCCTTTAGCCATTTTGTTACCATTTAAAACAGCATTATTAGCACGTTTGCTTCCAGATGGTCCGTTTTCTACTTTTTGGTCTGGGCCACCAGCATAGCCAGGTGTGCCAGTCATTTTATAGGCTTTACGAAAACCTAATTCATCTTTTGCCATGTTATTGTCCTTCTTGTGGTTGTGATTGTTGTGGTTGTTGCGCTTGTTGTTGCTCCATTTGAGCCATTTGTTGCTGATGTTGCTCATTTGCTTGTTGCAACTGCTGTTGATGCTGTTGATCTGCTTGTTGTAGACCTTGTTGGTGCTGTTGTGCCGCTTGTTGTGTTTCTAAAGCATGTTGTTGCTGTGCTTTTTCCATTTCAATCTGGTTTTGCACCTGTTGTGACTGTTGTTCAAATGTTTGTTGCTGTACAGCCAGTCCATGTTGTCTAATATCTTGGTTTGCAGCGTTAATAGCATCCAAAGCAGACTGATTTTGTTCTGCTTCAAGTTGTCTTTGTTGCTGATCCATCTGTGCTTGTGCTGAAATCATTGCAACACGCTCTTTTGCAGCATTATTGATGTTAGCCATTGCAATATCTGTTGCATTACGTTGGTTATCGATACTAGTTTGTGTTGAATACTTAGCTTGTAACTCTTGAACTTTCTGTTGCAACTCTGCCAATTTGAGTTGATACTCTTGTTGTTGTTTTTGAGCATCCAACTGCATACGAGCTTGCATTTCTTCTGTTTTGCGTTTGGTTTCTGCCATTTGTGTTTGCAGAATAACGTTGGCTGTTGGGTCTTGACCAAGCATTTGTTGTTGTTTTGCTTGTTGGGCTTGTGCAACTTTTTGTGATAACAACTGAATTTGTTGAACATAAGGTGCCAAATTTGTTTTGGCGTCTTGGTCAACCAATTTAGAGGCTAATGCAAGCGCTTTTTGAGCGTTTTGGTCAAGTGGTTTCTCTTTATGTAACTCAAAATCATCTTTTCCTGATCCTGCTTGAGCCACATAATTACGCATTTCTTGCAAATAGTGCAAGGTTAAGTGTTGTTTGATGTGTTCTAAGGCAAGTGGTGAGAATACAGGCCCAATAACTGGGTTTCCACCATATGCTGGGTTGTTTGCATACTCCAAATGCACTTGAATATGGGCAATGTGATCTTGGTCTGGGAATGCGGCAGACGCTTGACCCATTGTCATTGCTACGTTTTCAAGTGCTGGGTTAGATTCCACCACACCTTGAGGGTTTGGTAGCACTTCGGAGACTGCTGGTATCTTCATTTGACTTAAAATACGGCTATATACCGCACGTATATTAAACATTCCTGGGGGCGCAGATGTTGCTAATTGCAACAATGCTTGATTTTGAGCCAATCTCTGTGTTTCAGAAAAAATATTGGGATCAGAAACCGGTCTAACGTCATTGTTGTAAGCAAAATCACGTACTTCAATTTCTTCGCCAGACTGGTTGTCCATTTCATCAAGGTACCAGTGGTTAATACGAGAGATAATTTTTAAAGATTTAGCTTGTGAACGGTGCAAACGTGCATGAATGCTTGAGAAAACCTTAGCACCTTGTTCAATTAATGCTTGTGTTGTACCAACAGGCATTTGATTATTGGCTTCACCAATTTTTTCTTCTGCCGTTGTCACCACACCTTTGGCTTGGTCAGTTAACCAACCCAATAATGAAAATAAAACATTAGATGGTGGGTTAAATGGCATTGGCATTGCCAATTTACGCACATCGTCCACACCGGGCGCACCTTCAATTTCAACTACTTGGGTAGGTTCAATCCTATCACTTTGTCCACCAATGCGTCCACCCTTGAGTTTAAGCATTGTCTGACTGTTGTTAATATGCGCAGCATCAAGGAGAGCACGAAGTGAGCCAGTGAGAGCGGCAGCAAGACCGCCAATAAGGTGAGGTAAACCAATAGCATAAGCGCCGCGCCAAGGTATGAACTTAAATTCAACGTACCAGTCCATCTTTTCAAGTTTTTCATCGCCAGATTCCCAATTACGTTTTAAAGATAATACTTTGCTGGTTGTTTCGTCAATTGTTAAAATGTATGGTGCACGTTTTCCATCTGTTTCTGGATCATCTTCCAACCGCATAAAACATGTAATCTCATAAATTCTACGCAAACCATCTACGTTTTTAGAAGGTAAATCTTTTCCTTCAATTTTGTCATTTGCTTTTGCAGATTGTGTTTGGTCATTAAGTGGTGCATCTGAAGAATATTCAGAATCTATGTCAACATAAATACCTTGCTCCACACGTTGAAGGAAAATATCTTCAGTAATGTCTTGAACTTCTGTTACACGTTGGGCTGTGTAGAAATTTGTAGATGAATAAGGTAACAGAATGTTATCAATTGGTACCCATTCACACATTGGGCGCTTTTGTTCGTCATCATAACGCCATTTTAAGAACTGTGAACCACCAAGTGGTAACTGAGTGAGCAATTGCTCCATCTCATCACGATATTCTGGAATTTGTTCTGTCAACTGCCAGTTCATAAACGTTACTTTACGATCTGCAGTACTTTCTTTTTTGCGGTCAGCCTCGCCTTTAATGTTGGATTTAACCAATCCATCTGGCGGTAAAAGTTCTTTTGCTGAGTTTGCGGCAAAATCTACACAAGCTTCTGCCATAACTGGATGAACAACTTTACTAGCACCGTCGAAAGTAGCACCACCTGGAGCGTCCTTACCAAGACCAGTGCGACGTAATCCCTCTTCATATTGTTTGTCCCTTTGCTCTCTTGATTCTTTATCGACGTCAATTAAGTCTAAGTATTCAATTGCAAGGGAATTTAAAGTTTGCTCGTCAAACTCTTCTGCTAAGTTAGCATAAAACTCTGGATTCTTTTGCGGACCTTCTTTTTCTTGGAAATTTACTACTACAGAGCCATCTTCAAGTTCTATAACTTCTTGTTCTACTTGGTCATCTTCTAAATCAAACATCTCTGCATATGCTTCCATGTCCTCATCTTGACCTTCTTTTTTGTGAAGATCATCTTCAGCGTCAAGATTAAGCAGGTTACTGCCAGCTTGAATCGGTAATATTGGATTTGCCATATGTTTTTATAAAAAATTGGTGAATGAAGATTCCTATTTACACTAATGCAAAAAATAGGAGGTTTACGCCCTTAAATAATTAATTATTGTGCGTAAGGATTTGCAGTTCTTTTTCTGTAATCGTCGTCAGCGTAACTATAATCTCTGGCTGGCAACGGGTCTAATTGAATCCATCCTGAATCTCTAAGTACTCGTAATGCTTGTGAAAGTGAGTCCACATAGTCATCATGACCCCCCGCTTCTGGAAATGAACACACTTGCCGTATAAAACGTTTTGCCCAAAAAGCAAATTCGCCTTTTTGTGTTGGCTCTTCTGGAATATATACCTTGCCTTTTGACACAATTGGTGCTACAATATTAAGACGTTGAACTTTATCAGCACGTCCTGGGTTGTAACTTCGGACTGGCACTTGGGCGCCTTGAAGTTCTTGTATCAAAGAGATACCAGCAGACTTGTCTTCCATCAAAATAAGGTCAGCCTTACGTCCTTTAGCAAACGTATTGTCCGCCCCGTACACAACTTCTTTAAAATCATCAATTACTTTACGTCGAAGTTCTGGGTAAGATAAATGAGCATCCCAAGAATCCAATAAAATAATGCACGTGCCGACGTCAGTCTGTTCAAAAATTCCCCACACTGTACACGCTGTTGGGTCATTCATGGTTTTTTCTGAGGTGGCTGGGTCATAAGACGCAATCACATATTCCAAGTTTGGTGTTGGCTTTTTAGCTGGCCACATCTTAAACATCTTACGCTTGATAATACCCGCAGCTTCTGGGTCAAGTATTTGTCCATAAATCTCTTGTTTTCCAATGTCGGTGCCATCATACGTCTCAAGCTGTTTAAAGAACGTTTCTGAAAGGTTTTGTCTATTGTCGTAAGATGAAGCATTTGCCACATACACATCACCACCCACTTTGCCCTCATTAAGGTCAACAATCAATTCTTTTGGTTTAGGTGTGGTTGTGATAATTTGCTGAACACGTGCAAGCCTTGGATCACGCAAACGTAATGTAAACTGCACACCATCATATGCCTCGTCAATATAATCAAACGCACACAACTCATCAAACCACGCACCATGATATTGCTTACCACGATAACGCTCAGGTTCTGAACCTGGTATGCCTTGTATCAACGAACCATTCTTTAAAGTAATCTCAAACAAGGATTTATTGTAACTCTCAATCAACGACGGTGGTATGATGTTAAGTAATCCCGAATCACCTTCAAAGCACGTTGCCCTAATGTCGTTAGATGTCGGTGCTGTTACCAACCAACGGGTGTTATCCAAGGTTGCCGCACGTATTCCAATCCAATGTGACGCTGTGTGGGTCTTTCCAGATCCTCGACCCGCCAACATAAGGAATGTATCATACTCACCATCTTCTGGTTCTTTTTGATGAGGAAGTGCTTGTAACTTCCATTTGATTTGCCATGTGGCTAAGTCAAGTTGTTCTTTAGGCCAGTGCTGTCGATCTTTAATAAACTTTTCAATAAGTTTTTGGTTTTGTGGACTTAGTGACATGGTATAAATCCTTCACCTACCAAAAAACCTGTGTTTGGGCTGTCAGTTTCAATATGCACACACAATTGCTCTGGCAGAGGTATAACCTCTCGAATATATCGACGAGCCAAATGCACCCTTGTTTTGGGTTCTTTTTGATTATGGACTAATGGTAGCTTTGATTTAAAAAAGATACTGTAGTTGTTTAATATGTTGTCGTGTTGCACTGTGATTTTATGTCCTAAAGATTCTAACAATCCTTGCATCTGTAAAATAATGGCATAATGCTTTGAACTAAATCTAAACTTATTCTTTGCTACTGAATACTGATAGGATTTAGCATGTATAATGCCACGTAATAATTCAATTCGCTGTTCTTCTGAACCCATCAGATAGTTGTTCGGTATCTTGTGGGTGGGGTATCCAACCAAGTGACTTTCGATTGTTGGTGTAACTGAAAACTTTTTTTCGCCTGTAGGTAATTTCGAATGTTCTTTTACTTTATACCCACAGTCTTTAAATTGTTCATGAACGTATTCAGAAAATCCTCTAGGTGCCGCCATGGTTTTGTCAGACCGCCGATTAAAAAACCAAAATCCAAATAAGAACGGCGGTACTGGTAATGTTTGGTGGGGTAGTTTAATGGGTTGTGTTGTTGGTAAAGAAAGCCTTTCATCTGTTTCCAATAAATCTAAAACGCTAACTTCCAATAACTTTTGTCTAAATTTTTGAACGCCTTTGTAACGTAATAAGTGTTCTCTATAATAACCCGTCTCTACCAAAAATGATAGGTGCTGGTCACCACAAACTTCCAATTTATCGTTA
>Ga0208614_1000621_pt1 | contig 10208 bp, 17 predicted proteins | sample CryBogCBE23Jun09_FD_184554 | JGI IMG/M metagenome (GOLD analysis project Ga0208614, IMG submission 184554) | Freshwater microbial communities from Crystal Bog, Wisconsin, USA - CBE23Jun09 (SPAdes) | ecosystem: Environmental > Aquatic > Freshwater > Lake | place: Crystal Bog, Wisconsin, USA...
TATTAACTTTTACATCAATAGTCCTGGGGGTGTTATTACTGCTGGCATGGGTATCTATGATGTTATGCAGTTTGTCAAACCAGATGTTGCTACCTATGTTATGGGTCAAGCCTGCTCCATGGGTAGTTTCCTAGCACAGGCAGGAGCCAAAGGTAAGCGTTATCTGTTGCCCAACAGTCGTCATATGATACACCAACCATCAGGCGGTGCTAGAGGTATGGCGTCAGATATCGAAATCAGTTACAAAGAGATTATGTTTTGGAAACGTAGGTTAACAGAACTTTACGTTGAACATAATACGGCAGGTAAAACATTTGAAGACTTTGAGCGTGACATGGATCGTGACACATTTATGTCTGCACCAGATGCACTAGCCTATGGATTATGTGACCAGATTGTGGCCAAAAGATAATTAAACCATCACAATAATCTCCTTCTAGTACGAGTAAATATTTCACTTAAGGGAGATTATATTATGGCACATATTCATATAAACTTATTTGTTATCATAGGCTTTATTGGTTGGTTGTTATTCATTGGAAACATTATATTCACATTCAAAGGTCGTTGCGAAGAAGTAAAAATGATCAACGATATCAAGTCAGACATTAAAATTGTTAAGGAAGAGCTACAGAAACTTAAATAGTTCAAGCGGTCTTGGCGTCATTCCCGCTTTACAAACTCTGCCGCCTATGCTATAATTAACATAGGAGAAAACAGCATGTCTAAAAAATTTATATCAACAAAAGAATATTCACATTTAGCCCCAGTGGCATATCGTCAATGGAGGGCCGACAGTCATTGTAATCTTGTCCATGGTTACGCACTATCATTCAAATTTGAATTTGAGTGTGATGACCTTGACGCCCGCAATTGGTGTTTTGATTACGGTGGTTTACGCCCACTCAAGGACTTTTTAGAAGAACACTTTGATCATGTTCTACTATTGGCTCAAGATGATCCGCACTATGATACCATCAAGCAGTTAGGTAAATTAGGTTTGGCAAAAATTACAGAAGTAGAAAAGACTGGATGCGAAGGCATTGCAGATTTTCTATATGAGTATGTGAATACTATCTTCTTGCCAAGTTGCGGTAAGTATGAAGCAGACCGAGTTTGGTGTTCAAAAGTTGAAGTCAGAGAAACTCCATCAAATATGGCCTATCGCCAGGGTCACCGCGAAGACGGCGAGTTTATTTAAGGATTACTTTATGTCGGCAATTTAAGTGGTGCCATCTTTTATAGTTGCCTGCACTTAAATTTCCTGTATTGCAGTGCTCGCAAACATATTTTTTAGCGTTTAGTTTTTCGGCATTTTGTTTGTTTAATTCAATTTGTAATTTTCTGGCACTAGATATTTTGGTTGCGAGCTCCGTTCCTTTTATTTTAACTCCGTACCGAGGGTTCTTTTCACCTTTACTATGCCCTATGTCATTAAAAGTTTTTGATCGTTTAGCAGATGCCGATTTGGATTGCATATTCTTTACAAATCTTTCTGCCATTGACTTCTTAAAAGTTAGATCTGAATCCATATGTAGTCGTCTACTTTCATGACTACATTTCCATGAATCTTGAGAGTATGTATCAGTTGATATTGCCCTATTATCAGTTTTGTTTAGCCAGTCATCTTTTTTAACTGCGCCTACTCTCTTTAGGTATTCGTGCTCAAATATAAGACATTCTTCTTTACTTACAAAAGTTCTGTGAATTACAATAATATCTGGCGGACCAAACTCTTTCCAATGTTGTTTAGTATACTTAGATGATGTTTTATATTTGTGTGTTAAAATATTCTGAGGATTGGCATTCTTGCCATGTTGGCACCCGTAATATTTCATTTTTGTATTTGACCACATTAGAAAATAGGTATACGGAGAATTAGAATAAATATTCATGCTGATAGTTCCTTTACAACTGTTAGAGTTCCTGGGTTTGGGAGAACCGCGAGGAACACTTTTATTGACACAAGACTTTTTTGTGTTATAATTATTTATCTGAATTTAGATTTTTATATGAACAAAATACTAACTAAACAATCAAACATGGCATTCCGTGAAGGTCACAGAGAGTGGGGAGAGGATTTACTATCATGATAAAATATAATACTCGCGACATTGGTGGAGAAATCGTCAAAGACAACGAAACTTATGTCCTTAAAGATAACAAAACACTAAAGAATTTAGTTCTTAGTTCGACCATGTTACGTAGAGGTATGAGTACCAGAGGACATCGTCACCCCGGTCAAGAAGAAGTCTATTTCTTTGTACAAGGTTACGGTAAAATGATCGTCGGTAATGAAACTGATGATCCATTTAATGTAGGCCCCGGAGATGTTATACTAATTCCAGATGGTGCTTTTCATCGTGTTATTAATGATGGAGATACTCATATGTTATTTAATTGTGTGTTTGATGGTAACAGAAACCATTAAACGTTTCTGGAGATTATGGGCCAAAGCACTTGGCAGTAAAGCAGGCGATACTGATCAAGAAGCTGATTATATCGCTTGCTTTCGCACGTTAATTGTGCTATCATATATTATAACAAATTGCTTTATAGTAGCAGGTGTTATTCGCCACTGGAATCAATAGTGAAAAAAATAATTGGTCGTATATCAAGTGAAACGTTATTTTATCTAGGACATTGGATTAGTTTTCCAATGTCCTGGTTTGATTGGGTATGGCTATATCCTACTTACAGCCGACTAATGTGTTGGAGTTGTGATATACAAGATTGGGCAGAAAACAATAAACCTTGGGAAAAAATGGAATGAAAAAAGTATTAGTAACAGGTGGTGCTGGCTTTCTAGGAAGTCACTTATGCGAAAGATTGGTCAAACAGGGACATCATGTTCTTTGTGTTGATAATTATTTTACAGGTAGTAAAGAAAATATTGTACCATTATTACAATATTCAAACTTTGAAGTTATACGACAGGACGTATGCTTTCCTTTGTACGTAGAAGTAGATGAAATTTATAATCTAGCCTGTCCTGCCAGTCCATATTATTATCAATGGGATCCAATTCAGACTATGAAAACATCTGTTTTAGGTGCTTACAATATGTTAGGACTAGCCAAACGTACAGGTGCCAAGATCTTACAAGCATCAACCAGTGAATGTTATGGTGATCCTACTGTACATCCACAACCAGAATCATATTGGGGAAATGTAAACCCAATTGGTATTCGTAGTTGTTATGATGAGGGCAAACGTGCCGCTGAAACTCTGTTTATGGATTATTGGCGTACACATTCTGTCAAGGCTAAGATTGTTCGTATTTTTAATACCTACGGCCCAAGAATGGCAGAAGGTGACGGACGAGTTGTCAGTAACTTTATTGTGCAGGCGTTGAAAGGTCAGCCAATTACAGTTTATGGAAGTGGAGAACAAACCCGCAGTTTCTGTTATGTAGATGACTTGCTCGATGGTATGATGAAGTTTATGGCCAATGACGATGATGAATTCATTGGTCCGGTTAATATGGGTAATCCTGGTGAATTTACAATGAATGAACTTGCTCAAAAGGTCATTGAACTTACAGGTAGTAGTAGTTTTATACTGCAAAAGCCATTACCAAAAGATGATCCAAAGCAAAGACGTCCAGATATTACATTGGCCAAAACAAGATTAGATTGGGAACCGACTATCGATTTAGCCACAGGACTACAGAAGACGATTGATTATTTTAAATCTAAGGGTCTTACCAATGTTTGATATAAATGTCAATATTAATAAAAAATTGTTCATCGTAAATGATTTTTATACTGATCCGGATTCTGTAAGAGAATACGCATTAAAACAAGAATATGTATCAGATTTGAGATACTATAAAGGCCTTCGAAGTGTAGGAACATATTTGTTTCCTAGACTCAAAGAAACATTTGAAGAAATAATTGGTAAACAAATATTTGAGTGGGAAAAAGGACCAAACGGATGTTTCCAGATTACCAACGCTGAAGATCCTCAGGTATATCATTTTGATTTCCAAAAATGGGCTGGAATGATTTATTTGACTCCAAATGCACCTATCGAAAGTGGTACAAGATTGATGCGTAGTCGACTCAATCAAACAAGCCATGCCGACGATTCTAATATCGATCAAGCATTTAATGGTGGTTTTTTAGATTCAACTAAATTTGATATTGTTGATTGTGCTGGAAATTTATATAATAGATTGGTTATTATGGATGCACAAACTATACATTCTGCTGGTCCATATTTTGGTCAAAGACCCGATGACGGTCGATTAGTACAATTATTCTTTTTTAATTAAATGATTAACTACAAATTTAGTATATTCACAGGCGAGCACGATCCTGGAAATATTCCTTTTTTATTAGAACTCTACGAATCTATATTAGCACAAAGTTACCAAAACTGGGAATGGATTATACTAACTAACAATGAATGTAGGCCTGATAACATTCCAGAACTTATAAGGAATGATAAAAAAGTATCAGTAATTGATTATCGAGGCCCATCAAAGAATATCGGCATGATTAAAAAACAAGCCTGTAATCATTGCAGGGGTGATATTTTAGTCGAAGTCGACCACGATGATTTAATTACCACTGATTGTTTAGAAGAACTTAATCAAGCATATCAAGATCCTGAAGTAGGATTTGTATATAGTAAAGATGCTATGTATGATATGAATAACGATTTTGTACCATTTAATACAGATAGTGGCTGGACACACAGCAAATATACTTTTAGAGGCCGAGATCTATGGGTAATGAACAACTGGCCACCTAGTAGTCATACCTTTGCTTATATATGGTATAATCCAGATCATGTAAGATCATTTAGAAAATCAGTGTATATACAAATAGGCGGATATGATGAAACTGCATTTGTCGGTGACGATCATGATTTATGTATTAGGTTATATCTATCAACTAAGACAATCAATATAGATAAAGTTCTTTACATATATAGAATAACAGGTAAAAATACTTCAATCAGTAAACGAAACAATGAAATACAAATTAAAACCAAAGAATTGTATATCAAATATGCACGAGATTTAGCCAATCGAGATGCTGAATTAAAAAATTTACTTAAAATTGATCTCGGAGGTGGCCTAAACCCAACCCCGGGATATAAAACTATTGATCTACGCAACACAGCCGATATTGTTGCAGATTTAAATAATCGTATTCCGTTACCGGATAATTCGGTAGGGGTTATAAATGCCAGCCATATTTTAGAGCATCTTCATGATAAAAACAAAATCATGGAAGAAATTCATAGAGTATTAGTTCATGGAGGATGGGCATTTATTGATGTTCCTAGCACTGATGGTCGAGGTGCTTTCCAAGATCCGACTCATGTTAGTTATTGGAATGAAAATAGTTTTTTATATTATACCGATGCAAACTTGGCTAATTTTATAGATAACAAAACTGTTCGATTTCAAGAATATCACAAAGATACTTATTATCCTAATGATTGGATGCGTAGTATTCAAAGTTTGGTTACCAGTGTTAGTCTAGTAGCCGTAAAAGACGGACCTCGGTTGCCAGGAGTTTTAAGAATTTAATTATCAAAGGTTTAATATGACTAGGAAAACTTGGACAATTACTCTAGAAGAAGATCCAGAAACTGGTGATCTCATTCTTCCATTACCAGAAGATTTTTTACAAGGGCAAGGTTGGATAGAGGGTGATACTCTAGAATGGATAGATAATAAAGATGGGTCGTGGACTATAGCAAAGGCCAAAAGTGAATAATACAGAAATTCAAAAACGCATGGCTGAACTTATGTCTCCAATTAATCAACAGATTATGATGTGTGATGATCGAGAAGACCTTTTGATGATGGCTTCATGTATGATGGTTACAGTAAAGGATATATTTGATCAAGAACTCGGAGAAGAAGGCCGTAGACAAATGTTTAAAGATATGTTAAAATAATAATACTACATAAGGAGTGCAAGTATGAGTTATGATGCAAAAGCAGTCAAGGTTCCCAAAAGTGTTAAGCGTGTTGCGGCACAGTATATCGATCCTCATCAGCGAGGTGCTTTTATCAAGAGTTGGGTAAAAGTATTAGAAAATGGTAATGCTAGTCGTGGAGCACGCCGCGATAGAAAAGATGCTAAATGATCGCCCGGATCGGATTTTGCTGTAAATGGATTGATACATTAGAGCAATGTGACGGCATCAAACCCACAGATGATGCTCGTCAATATAACACAGGTAGCACTACTGTTGCCTGGCTCGGTCGGCAAACTGTAGATGTAGCTGAACAAAAACTTTGGGACTTGATGGTTAGTAACATTGAGTCAATTCGTAAACTTGTAGAAAGAGTAGGTACGCTAGATGAGCACTTACGTATGGTCCGTATTGGCAGTGATATACTGCCTGTGTACACTCACCGTGATTGGATGTATTTTTGGCGCAGGCCTGATGTCGTGGCCTACTGCGAAAAATACTTTAGAGAAGTGGGTGATCTCGCTAGGCTACGGAATGTCCGCCTTAGTTTCCATCCTGGCCAGTTTACTGTCCTGGCATCAGACAATCCAGATATTGTCGACAGAAGTATAGAGGAGTTCGAATATCATGCTGACATGGCCCGTTGGATGGGTTTTGGACAAAAATTCCAAGACCTTAAAATCAATGTACACATCGCAGGTCGTCAAGGCCCCCAAGGTATCAGGCTGGCCTATGGTCGATTGTCACCCGAAGCTCGTAACTGCCTCACAATTGAAAACGAGGAGGTAAGTTATGGGTTGGATGATTGCCTTAGCATTAGTGATGTGGTTCCTATCGTTTTGGATATACATCACCATTGGGTTAAAACAGGAGAATACATCTCCCCCATGGACCCCCGTGTTGATCAGGTGGTTCAGTCTTGGCGTGGGGTTCGGCCTACTATGCATTATTCTGTCAGCCGTGAAAATGTACTTGTTAATCACAGCACCGTAGACAAACCAGAAATGTCCATCTTACTAGAACAGGGCTACAAAAAGGCAAAGCTCAGAGCACATTCTGATCTAATGTGGAATACCACAGTAAATGAATGGGCGCTGAGCTTTTTAGGTACACATGATATTATGTGTGAGGCCAAAGCGAAAAATCTTGCCAGCTTCGCCTTAGCCAATCAGGCTAAAGAATTAGGCCTTCTTTGAACGAGTAGTTGTTGTAGTTTTCTTAGCAGGTGCCTTGGGCTTTGCGGCCTTAGGTGCCTTTTCAACTTTAGGCTTGCGTGGAGCACGTGGCTTCTTAGCTGGAGCTTCTTCAACCACAGCAGGTGCTGGTGTTTCAACAACTGGTTCTGTTACAACTACAGTTTCTTCTTTAGATGCAAATTTAATACCGTTGTCAGAATAGGTTTCTGCTTCAACTACTGGTTGTGCAGGAGCTTTACGATTGTACCAAATTGCAACACCGATGGCTATAATGATAATAGCAATAATTAATTCCATGATAGGATTTCCTTTATAATGTATGTTTATTTAAGTCGCAATAAATACCATATGCAAAAAAGTTTACCTGAACTAAAACAGTTGATCATAGAAGCTGAAACTCGCAAAGAACATCTGGTCCTAGAAAAACTACCCTTTGAACGAGACGCACTTGAACCAGTAATGAGTCAAGATACTATCGATTATCACTATGGAAAATTAGCCAAAGGCTATGTAGATCGTTACAATAAGGGCGAAGGAGATCCGGACTTTAATAAAGCCGGTGCGTTTTTACACAACATATTTTTCCCACAATTAAAAGCACCTAACGGCAGTAATAAGCCCTATGATGCCAGTGAAGAATTTATTAATAAGCATTTTAACAATTTTGATGCCCTTAAAGCAGAAGTTGAAGAAGTGGCTATGAAAATACAAGGTAGTGGATGGGTCTACCTTGCCCGCAATGGCAAAATCAAAACTATCGCAAATCATCAAATACGCCAAGATATAGTGCTACTTATTGACTGGTGGGAACATGCTTTCGCTTTGGATCATCAAGCAGACAAGCAAAAATACTTAAAAAATATATGGAGGATAATTGATTGGTCAGTGATTAATGACAGAATTAGTACAAAAACTAGCTAATTTTGTCTGTGTATGTTAAACTCTTAATGGAGAAAAAATATGTCCAACAATGTAGTAGCAACTGTAGAAGTTGAAGAATTTGAAGAAACTGAAGATTTTGGCAAGGATGATTATGGTTTTATCCTTGGACCCGATGGAGAATTAAAAACATTTATGATCCCCGAACACTTAATGGAGGATCCTCCAGAAGAAGTTATGGCAATCTTAAGTATATTTGGTATAGATAATATACATGATTTAGAAGACAGAACCTTGCACTGATTGACATTTTAGGTAAATATCTCTATACACATCGTAGGTTAAACGATTATTTCATGGAGATATTTAAATGGTTACTAGAATACAACTAAGACGAGATTCAGCCGCAAACTGGACATCTACCAACCCTATTTTAGATCAAGGGGAACCGGGATACGAAACTGATACCGGCAATATGAAAATTGGGGATGGTTACTCTCGCTGGAGTATACTGTCGTACGCTGCCGGTCCAAGTGGTCCTGCTAACGCATTTTCATTATCAACTGCAAGTAATGTTACCCTAGGTGGTATAAAAATAGGATCAGGACTCAGTATTAATAACAGTACTGGAGTAGCTAGTGTATCTACAGCATCTATATCAACAGTTGGCGGTGTTAAGGTCGGTAGTGGTATTAGTATTAGTGGTGATGGAACTATTAGTGCAAATAGTTATTCTTTGCCAAATGCAACAACTTCAACATATGGTGGTTATAAAATAGGACCAATTATATCAGTACATCAATACAACACACAAACTGTAACATCTCCATATGACACAAGTGCCAGTGTAATTGCCTACGATACTGTAAATTTTGGATATCCTAATGGTATAAGTAGTTGGGACGGAGCTGGTAATTTTATACCAGGTCGTACAGGATATTATCAAGTCAATGCCAGTGTTTCAGTTGATGCAACAACTATGTATGGATTATCAACAAGCACATCCATCGGTATAGGAATAACTAAAAATGGTGCCGGTACCGGGAATGCTCTAGTAGCATCATTGGTAGATTTTAATCTTATCGGTGCTGTAACTTCAGGGACTATAACAACACCATTGGTTTCCAGTGTTGTACAAATTACTAATCCCTCTGATACAATACAGGCAATTGTAGCTATTCAAGTAGCCGATGGATCAAATTATTCATTTAAAACCATAGGCGGAACTTCATTCTTTTCTGTAATGAGTATATCATTCCTAAGAGATTTATAATCTAAAAATCCACATGGCGGATCTACAATTATCTATTCCGGAATCTCCAAGTGGCAGTGATCTAGGAACATTTCGATCAAACGATAATTACTATATTCCGATCACTGCTTACGATCCGTCACCGGAATTAGGTCCTGTTATATATGGTCTTACAGATCTTGCAGATGGTGGTACCGCAGTACGACCTTCGTTGTTTGATAATTTAGATGGTGGGGGACCAAATGATACTTATGTTACCACAGCATCATGTGGGTCTGCTGTAGCATCTGATACTTGGTTACCGCCTAATCTACATTTAGATTATTCTACCGGATACATTTTTGGTTATGTTCCGCTACAGACCGAATATCTTAAAAAATATCATATAGGTATTTCGGCTACAAAAATTGCATCAACATCATCAATAACCACAGTTAATACTTTTACATTAGGCATCCTTAATAACGATCCAGATATTATAACCTGGTCCGGTACCAACACTATAACAATCACAGAAGGATTGATTAGTGAAATTTCATTATTAGCTACACATACAAAATCACAATCTACATTACAATATAGCTTTGTAGGAACAACTGCACCATTCTTTGGTGGATTTACTTTAACTAACTCCGGAAATATTGTCGGACAATCTACTGCATCTGGGATATTTACTGCCACCGTAGTAGCATGGAATCCATATTTTCCTATAGATTTATTAGATGGGGGACCAGCAAATCAACCACAAGATTATGATCTATATGGAGGCAGTGCAGTATCAACTGGTACACATAATCATATAGATTTAGATGGAGGTAATTCTTTATCTAAATTTATTATGCCATTGCATGATACTGATGGAGGTTCAGCTGCCAGCAAATACAGTATTAATGATCCAGCTACAGATGGAGGAGCAAGTGCTAGTGTATATGGTATTAATG
>Ga0208614_1000632_pt1 | contig 10118 bp, 18 predicted proteins | sample CryBogCBE23Jun09_FD_184554 | JGI IMG/M metagenome (GOLD analysis project Ga0208614, IMG submission 184554) | Freshwater microbial communities from Crystal Bog, Wisconsin, USA - CBE23Jun09 (SPAdes) | ecosystem: Environmental > Aquatic > Freshwater > Lake | place: Crystal Bog, Wisconsin, USA...
ATGATAAGGTTTACAATTGTTTAAATTGCAATAAAGAAATGCCACATCGACATCAAACGTTAAACAAATACTGTTCTTCCAAATGCCATCAGGAATGGGAATATAAAAACATAAATCTTCCTAATTTTTTAAAAGGGGATTTTACAAATCCTGGCAGACCTTTTATATCGAAATATCTTACTGAAACACATGGTAGAAAATGCAATTCTTGTAAATTAGAATATTGGATGGATAAACCAATCCCATTAGATGTCGACCACGTTGATGGGAACCCGAAAAATAATCATCCAAATAATTTGCAATTTCTTTGTCCAAATTGTCATCGTCAAACTGATACTTGGGGCATGAAGGCCGGCAGACGAAAACTGAAAGACAAAGGAATACACGGTAGAAAAATATTGGGCCTATAGCTTAATGGTAGAGCGTTGCGTTGACATCGCAAATGCGGAAGTTCAATTCTTTCTAGACCCACCATTTAAATTTTGACTAGTACATACATTTCTTGTATAATAACACTATATGAAGCAGATGCCAGAGGTTCAAATCCCTCATCGCACACCATTTTTAGAGGCCGATATGTCTGACAAATATCTTGCAATCATTGAAGCTATGCGTAGGCAGACCGAAGAGCGCATGAAGTGGTCGCCCGAAAAGTTAAAGGAGTGGATCAGACAGATTCACGGTCCAGAAACTCGCGAGCTTGAAGGCAAAGAAGCAGAGCAGATGTTGGTTATTCTTACATTAGTAGGACATTATGCTGATTCAAATAATCAACGAACGCATACTTACTTTTATGAACACGCCGGCCGAAGATACAGAGTGACATATGGTTTATATGATAAACCGCTAGTGGAACAGGTATTAGATTAATTTAGTTGTTGACACTGTGCCTGTATTCTTATAGAATGTAGGCAACAAAGGAGGTTGTTATGAATTACATGGAGTCCGATATTTTCTAAGCTATTCTAGCATAGGAGATATAACATGGAATACAAATACCCACTCACTGCCATCAACAAGGATGGTAAAACCATCATGCTTTATTCTTTTGAAGAAGTTCGCGCTTTTGTCAAGAAGAACGGCTGGTGGGGCGAAACCTGGTCTAAGAGTTGGTTCTGGTATGATTACGGCGCTCGTAATCTTCATCCCAGCATTCCTTGGAACTGGAATCGCCGCAGTGATCCTGTTTATTACGATTGGATTATCCGCGACGATTGGGGTCGTAAAGTCAAACCCACGGATTTTGATTTCAGCAATAATGAGTGGCGAAGCCGTCGTTTGAAGAAAATTCGCCACGCGGAAGCACTTGGTCTTCCTATTCCTGGTCAAACTCATGCTCGTGCAGGTTGGTGTGCAAATGCTCCTGCCAAGAAGAACAGCGGCGCAGGCAAACGTAATAGAGACCGTGCTCTTTGTGATTACGATTTCAAAGAGCACGGAATCAAAAATCCATACGGCAAAGTTCAACCCTGGGAAGGTTACTAATTCTTTTTAAAGGAGAATCGTCGTGGAAACGCATGAAGAATTTATGGCAAGGTTACATAAGAAAAATCTTGAGTTTCAGCAGTTTGCCGTAGATTGTGGATGGTGGGAATCTTTTACAGAAGATGGCAAGCCTGTACCGTTTGCTGACGTTTTTGTAATCGAAACACGAGAACTTAGACGTAATGTTCAAGGTCTATGGAAAACGACGGACAAACTTGAAGATCATGAAAATATGATTTCTCACATTCTTGTAAAATTTGGACTTTTTGAAAGTGTTTCGGATGCCAAAAAGAATGGATGGCACAAACCAATTGTTCCTGGCGAATTTTGGTTAAGTAAGAAGACAAAGCGTGTTATAATTGTACAAGATTAATGGAGTCGTGACAGAGTGGCCGATTGTGACACCCTGGAAAGGTGTTGTACCTGTAAGGGTACCGTGAGTTCGAATCTCACCGACTCCGCCAATATTTGAAATACGCACTATATATTTTTAGGATGAGATTAGATGGCAAATAAACCGCATTATCATCATGATGATCAAGGGATGTTAGTAAAATGCTTTCACCATTGCAGAAATCTTATTACCGATTATCAATTTTGGATCGGCGTAACACTTAGCTATCCCATTGAGCATTATCTTTGGGAGCATGTATGGCCATTTAGTTTAGTTAAATTACTTTTGGGTATTTAATTTAGGCTACAATGCCTATTTCAGATTGATTAGTCTGCTATTTTAAGGAATTATGAGTGAAATATTTTCTTGACTGCGAGTTTAATGAGTTCGGCGGTGACCTAATTAGTCTCGCACTTGTTCGTGAGGACAACGAGTGCATTTATCTTGTCTATCCAGAACCTACAGAGTATGGACCATGGGTAAAAGAAAATGTAGTTCCAATTATTTGGTCGATTCCTAGTCCTTTGCCAGGAATGGCATATAATGTTGATCAGGAATCCGGCGCAAGAGTAATTGCTAAATTTCTTGCTGATGATCCTAATCCAGTTATCATTACGGATTGGCCAGATGATATTCGCTATTTTTGCCAGGCTATCATAACTGGTCCAGGAATGATGATTAATATTCCGCAGGTAATATTCCATATGGTCCGTGTTAATGCATATCCTACGACATTGAAGGATGCTGTACAACATAACGCATATTGGGACGCTATGGCCTTAAAGTATCTACTTACATAATTGCCCAGGTGGTGAAATGCAGACACACTACCTTGAGGGGGTAGCGCTCTTAGAGTGTGCAGGTTCAAGTCCTGTTCTGGGCACCAATTTTAGGAAGCGTGGCAGAGCCCGGTTTATTGCGCTGATCTCGAACGTCAGTATACTGAAAGGTATCGTGAGTTCAAATCTCACCGCTTCCGCCAGTTAAATAACAGTGTATATGCGGGCTTGGCGTAATTTGGTAAGCCGCGCGAGACTTAAAATCTCGTGGATTTAGTTCCGTACCGGTTCGAGTCCGGTAGCCCGTACCATACATAAATATACGATGCGTATTAATGAAATTTTAAACGAATCGTTTAGCTCGATACTTTATCATGCTTCTTCATTTGAAGATTCTATATCAATATTAACATCGGGACATTTCGATCTTTCTCACGGAACTATGTTAGACGATATACCATGGACTTTTGACCAGGAAGAATACCCGAAAACCGGCAAGGCGCGCGAACGAGACAGCTTTAGTCTAGATGCAAAATATCAATACAAAATGTCGTTTGCTCGAACAAAATGGAACGGCTATTCTCGGGGCCTCCTCGGCGGCGACGGAGGCGGAGTAATTTTTCAAATTGACGGAAATTGGTTAAATCAAAGATACAAAGGACGAGCTATAGATTCGTACGGTTTTAATAGAATAACTACTACGCGACCAGATGATTGGGGAGATCCTGAAGTGTTTATAGGACATTCCGAAGCAGAAGATCGCCTTTGGTCTCGCAAACAATTCTTACCAATAACTCCAATCATTGCTGCTCATATCTGGTTTGATTTAAACAATATAGATAGAGAAGATACTGTATACCATAAATTTATCAAAAGCAACCAGGTTACTGAATTTATAAAAATTTGTTATTCAAAAAATATTCCGGTATTTAAGTATAACTCACTTCGAGACTTAATGACCGGAAGTAACCCTGAAAAAAATCCTAAAAATATTTAAAGAAACGTAAGAAGCTAAGGCTGCTATAAATATTCATAGTAGGGTCACTCTTATAAAAAACTGTTAGCACCACGCTCTGTTAGTTCTAGTGGTAAAACAGCGGATTCGTAACCCGCGGTCAACAGTTCGATTCTGTTACAGAGCACCAGTGCTCCCATAGCTCAGCGGGATAGAGCGGTTTCCTCCTAAGAAACAGGCCACAGGTTCGAATCCTGTTGGGAGCGCCATAATAGTCATTGACACCTTCTGCATAATACAGTATAGTTTGCAGGAAATTAATTAATGCGCCTGAAACTGTATAGGTATAGAAGGATTTCTAAAATCTTAGGCAGCGGGTTCGAGTCCTGCCAGGCGCGCCAACTTTTAGGAAAAATATCATGGCAAAGATTGTAAAAGCACCTAACAAAGATTGGTCTCATAATGATCACACTATCTTTCTGGCAGGTTCTATTGACATGGGCAAGGCTGAAAACTGGCAACAGCGCGTAGAATATGCACTCCGCGGCTTTGATGACATTACCGTTTATAATCCTCGCCGTGATGATTGGGATTCTAGTTGGGTTCAAGATATCAGCGATCCGCAGTTTCGTGAGCAGGTAACATGGGAACTTGATCATCTTGAACGGGCAAGTTTTGTCGCATACTATTTTGATCCCAACGGCCAAGCTCCTATTACGCTGCTGGAATTGGGACTTTTTGCAATTGACAATGAGAATGTAATTGTATGCTGCCCTGAAGGATATTGGCGCAGAGGAAATGTTCAAGTTGTCTGTGATCGGTACAACATAAAGTTGGTTGACAACATCGAAGAATTCATAGATAATATATTTCATTGGGCCGACAGCGTTAGTTCAAACTTATAAGGAAGAAAAATGATTGTATTATCTTGTATAGTCTGTGGTTATCAGCCAGAAACAGCATATAATGGTTGTGATCACAATCAGCCATACAACGCTACAACATTTAAAACTCACGGACATTATGGATCTACATTTTTCGATTCCATGAGTGAATATGATTATTTAGAAATTAATATCTGTGATGATTGCTTAAATAAAGCTGTTGACAAACAACAGATACTGCGCTATAATCGCAGAGAAATTAGCATTTATAAGGGTCATGACAATGAAACAGATCAAGAATAAATTGCAGTTACACGCCGGTGATCTAATACCAAAGATTGCGTTTTTTGCAGTATTTGGTATTACAGGATTGGTAGCAGTAGGATTATATCACGGATATAAAAAAATTCGTAGCTGTTATGAACCTTTGGATTTGTCAGGCTACGAAGACCCTTATCAAGATTAATAATATCAATGCCCCGTCTGGCGGATCCAGTCACGAGTCTTCTAAACTTGTAGAGAGAGGTTCGACTCCTCTACGGGGCGCCATTTTAAGAAAGTCATCCTATGAGTATGCATTTAGTAGGTCCACATTTGACCACAACTACTTACAATCGTCGTAAAAAAAACAAGGACACTGTTCTTAACGAGAAGTTTGCCACAGAATTCCGTGCTTATAACAAACAAATGCGTCGGCTGGGTACTAAAGAAAAAACTTTGCAGGAATATATTGCCTACAAACAGGGCAAGAGCAGTTATACACCTAAAGTTGTAAAAGATCCACTTAATCCCGGTGTGTATACTCGCAAAAGTCCCGATGTTCATAGTAGTAACGGTGTTGGTAATGGTTTTGCAAAGCCTGCAATGGCCTATTCAGGCGAACGCAAGCTGTTAGGCATCGGCACTATGCATAAATCGAACATGGTCCCAATTTTTGAACAAAGTGATGCAGAAGACATTGCTCGTATGCGGAGGTAATAATGATTGATTGTGTATATATTGGTGATAGTATCGCTGTTGGACTACATCAATTAGATACAAAATGTGCAATTCATGCCAAGATCGGTGCCGACACAGATTATATCGTCAAGCATTTTATCGGTAAAGGTGGAGATGCGTATACAGTTATCTCGATGGGGTCTAATTGGCCTAACAATCCTCACAATTATGAAAATGCGGTTAAGCTACGCCGATCTCTTAAGTCTAAAAAGGTAATATGGATTCTACCCTATAATCGAGAAGCTGCTACTGCCATTAAACGGGTTGTAGAGATATATAATGATTCATTTGTTGACCTTTCTGGTATTTCATCTAAAGATAGGGTACATCCGGATTACACAAAGACACATCCAATTGTGAAAGAAAAACTAAAATAGTTAGTTGACTATAACGATAAATATTGCTATAATTGCAACAACAAATACGGAAGATGGGCAGGCCGGTAATGCAGCAGACTGCTAATCTGTACAACCCGCAAGGGTTGAGTGGGTTCGATTCCCACATCTTCCGCCAGAATTTTAATAGTGCGTCGGTGGCAGAGAGGCCCAATGCAACTGTTTGCAAAGCAGTAAACCCGCGTGTTCGAATCACGCCCGGCGCTCCATCTTAGAAAGTAGTTGTATGAATTCCAACGATGTGTATCACAGTCTTACAATTGACCTAGTGTCAAATTGTGGCATGAATATGTTTGACGCTCGTAAAGTTGTCAAATATCTCGATGATGAAGGTCATATTGATTATGACGCTCTCAAGGAATACTACTTAGAGGATCAAGATGATGAAGATTAAAATGTACTGCATCTTTGCTCGCGAAAGTGTAGAGAAGATGAACGGCATTCGTGGCAAGATGTGCACCCAAGCAGGTCATGCTTATCTACACGCTTTCTGGGATGCGGTCGATCGTAAGTCCTCGAATGAAAAAATCGACCAGGCGCATGATTATGCGAATAGCGACCGCGCATACAAGATCACACTGATCGTAGATACTGTTGATGAACTTCGGGCTATCCAAGAGAAGTATAAGGACATCTGTGGTACGAGTCTTGTAACTGATGCTGGATTCACTGTGTTCAATGAACCGACTACCACTTGTTTAGGTCTTGGTCCGATTAGTGAAGACAACATCGGCGATGATCTAAAATCCCTCAAAACCTTTACATAAGGAATCAACATGAAAATTGTAATTGATGAACAGATGGTTTGGCTCGATGACGAGGCAAACTCACTACTCGCAATGTTGAAGTTGACGATGAACGAAGATGAAGTCGTTGAATGGCTTCAGAATTGGTTCGACTCCACTATTATTCCTGCACTTCTTCAAGAAAGCGCAGAGGACGACGAATAAGGTTTAAGGATGCTTGCAGCCACCCTTTATGCACTTGACTTGTAATCAAAAAAGCAAAAAAGGCATCCTGTTTAAAAGGAATTAGAAATATGATGTATCGACAATGTAAACTCACACTCGACAATGCCAACACAGTTGGCTGGATCGAAGATCGTGGCGCTAAGTTAGGCGCAAGAGTTGAAATGGAAGATGGTAACTTTTGGACCGTCGAAGAAGTCTCGGAACATGCAATTGACCGCGAAACATTACGCGAAAAACAGCGCATGGATCGTAATTCATTGTTATCAATAAAACCACTGTAAAATTTCTCTGTAGTGTAGTTAAACGATCAACAAGTAGCACATTACCTAACAAGGCCATAAAGACTCATGATAGTGGCGCTCGTGAGTGGGTAAAAGAGTGGGTGAAGAATCGTCACTCCCACCAGAGATAGAAAAGTTTTAGGATGATTACGGCAATATAAAATTCGCTGCCAAAACTAGCGGGCCAGTCCAGTAGGGGACAGTGACAGTGGGTTCGACTCCCGGTCTTTTATGTCACAACATCCTGTTTTAAATTAATTTACCTTTAACCCATCCTTGTTCAATAAACAAGTTAATTTCATTTGGTTTAACTCGTTTATTGATCGAGCCATTGTTAACTGTTATTCTACCAGCAAGTGAATCACTTGCTTTTTTCTTTGCTGAATCGTTCATAGGAACGCCCTTATTCCATGTTGGCTTTCCTTTTAATCCATTGCTAATATTACGTTTGTGTGATTCGGACAATTTTGCACCTGTAAACAGTTCACGATATTTTTGTTTGATTTGTTCCGTATGGGTTTTACCGTAAAAGGGATTTTTATCTCCGACAAATCTGCCCTTCATTTTTAAAGACTGTTTCATTTTAGATTCTTCGGTTTGCTTAAAACCTGGCGCGCGGCCTGAACCACCATCGCCGCCATCAGTTCGATTTAAAAGTATTCCAGTACCGAGATCTTTCCGCCCATACCATCGTATGTATCGTCGTTCAAGTGCGCAGGCACCAACATTAGATAAATGTTTTTCTAAAAAAATTATTTTCGTTCGATCTTTAGGTACAGATATTGATCCATGCTTTTCAAAAGCCCTCAATCCTTTACCTTTTCCGATGTAGTATGGTAACCCTGTTTTGTTATTGATATAGGCATATACGTAGTAAATAAACATAGCTGATAGTTCCGTTATAACTGTTAGAGTGAATGGATGTTGGTAGCATCGTGATTCACATTTTTATTTATTTTTCTATTGACACTACCATACATTTCTAATATAATACACGCATAAAGTTTAGTAACAGCAATTACTATTTTATTCACTCTAAACTGAAAGGAAATTATTATGAGTTCGTTTGTTGAAGCCGTTGCAAATCAGACGGCAAGGACTGCTAATGGCATGAAAGCTCGTGCAAGCAGCGCCAATAAGAATGTTAACTTTTTCTATTCTGTCGGCGCATCGCGAGGCAAGAACATTGTTCCTGCTTTCACCGCTGCGTTTGTGGAAAACCGCGAAATTGCACTTCGTATCGCACAGTGGGCGCGTGATGCTCGTGGTGGTGCAGGTGAGCGCAAGATCTTCCGCGACATCCTTGTACATCTGGAAAAGACTGACACGGATGCTGCAAAGGCCCTGCTTGCCAAGGTACCGGAAATCGGCCGTTGGGATGACTTGCTGGTCTTCACTACCACTGATCTTAAGGTCGAAGCATACGCATTGATCGCCGAAGCACTTGCTGCCGGTAATGGTCTTTGCGCTAAGTGGATGCCTCGTAAGGGTCCGGTTGCAGCCGAACTCCGTGCTGCTCTTGGCATGAGCCCTAAGCAGTATCGTAAGACCCTGGTCAATTTGACCCGGGTTGTTGAGACCCAGATGTGCGCCCAGGATTGGGACAACATCAACTTCAACCACGTTCCTTCGCTTGCAGCTTCGCGCTACAAGAAGGCATTTACTCGTCACACTCCCAAGTTTGCCGAGTATGTTGCCAAGCTGGTTAAGGGTGATCCTACTGCAAAGGTTAACGCTGGCGCAGTTTACCCTTACGATGTTCTTAAGGGTGTAATCAATCCTTATGGTCGTCCAACACTTGGTAAGACTGAACTTGACCACGTTGTAGCACAGTGGAATGCGCTTCCTAACTTTGTTGGTGATGCAAACATCCTTCCGCTGGTTGACGTTTCGGGTTCCATGACTTGTCGAGCAGGTGGCCACAACTCAAAGAGTGAAACTACCTGCCTTGAAGTTGCAGTTTCGCTGGGTCTGTATCTTGCAGACAAGAACAGCGGTAAGTTCAAGGATACGTTCCTTACTTTCAGCGGTTCTCCGGACCTGATCACTCTCAAGGGCAACGTCATTGACAAGATCAACCAGATGGTTAAGAGCAAGTGGGAAATGAACACCAACTTGCACCGAGCATTTGACAAGATCCTGTCGGTTGCGGTTGCTAACAACGTGCCGCAGCACGAAATGCCTGAGATCCTTTTGGTGCTCAGTGATATGCAATTCGACTGTTGCCAAGGGCACGATGACACTGCAATGCAGATGATCGAACGCAAGTATGCTGATGCAGGTTACACTGTTCCGCAGGTTGTGTTCTGGAACATCAACTCCAGCGACAATGTGCCTGTAAAGGCAGATAAGTCGGGTGCTGCACTAGTTAGTGGTTTCAGCCCAAGCATTGTTAAGGCACTGCTTGCAGCTGATATGACTGACTTCACACCAGAAGGCATTTGTCTTAAAACCGTTATGATTCCGCGCTACGATATCTAAGTAACAATAAAGGTCCTGGCATTAATTTGTCAGGACCTTTTTTTGTGCTTGACATACCTACTAAAGTCTACTATACTGTGAGGGTAACCAGCAAAAGGAAACCTGTTAATGTTTTCATTTTTTAAGCGTAAGAAAGAATACAAGAACTTGGCAGCAGCGCCGACTATGCCACCGGCTCCGTCCAAGAGTGCAGCACATCAGCTAGAGCTTCGCGAAGAAATTCGTAGACCCGTGGTGTCCACATCAAATTATGATTCCGGTCCTGATATTGTAGACACTATCATCGCTGCTGAAATCATTAGCAGTGCATTTGATTCGTCTAATTCGTATGACAGCGGTTCTAGCTATAGCAGTGGGTCCAGTGATTTCAGCGGCGGCGGGGGCAGTTCCGATGGCGGTGGCGCATCTGGTTCGTGGGATTCTGGCTCTAGCAGCTATGACAACGGCTCTTCTTCATCTGACTGGTAAGGATTTTTATTATGATTGAATATACT
>Ga0208614_1000653_pt1 | contig 9928 bp, 4 predicted proteins | sample CryBogCBE23Jun09_FD_184554 | JGI IMG/M metagenome (GOLD analysis project Ga0208614, IMG submission 184554) | Freshwater microbial communities from Crystal Bog, Wisconsin, USA - CBE23Jun09 (SPAdes) | ecosystem: Environmental > Aquatic > Freshwater > Lake | place: Crystal Bog, Wisconsin, USA...
AGCAGGAACTGCAGGAGCCGGTCTTTTGTCTAATCCTTATGTTAAAGGTGCTTTAGCGTTGGGTGGCGGATATTTACTTGCGCAAAAACCAAAAACAAATTTCCCCAACCCACAAACAACGCCTGTTATGGGTTTTACTGGGGCTGGGGGGGTTCATTATCCAACAAGACCTTCTGGCTATGCAGGAGGCGGAACAATACCTGCCAACCCCAATGCACCTATGGTGCATAATGTAAACCCGCAATTTATTGCGCCAACAAGCACACCTGTCGCACACCCTGTTATGCATTTAGCAAGTGGGGGTATTTCTGATTTAGGTTCTTATTCAGATGGTGGGCGTATGCTTAAGGGTCCTGGGGACGGCATGTCTGATTCTATTCCTGCAACAATTAATAACCATCAACCCGCTAGACTTGCCAATGATGAGTTTGTTGTTCCTGCAGATGTGGTGTCTCATCTTGGCAATGGATCCTCTGATGCGGGCGCTAAGAAGCTTTACAGTATGATGGACAGGGTTAGACGAGCAAGAACAGGAACGCCAAAACAAGCTAAAGCAATTCACCCAGATAGGTATATACCCGCATGAGCACAGACATAGAAAAGTTTATTGGTATAACACATCATTTTTCAGATGGTTTGTATGCTAAAGAATCTTTTATACCTAAAGGCAATTTTGGTGTACAGCACAAACACGAGTATGCGCATTTAAGTATTTTAGCTAAAGGCAGAGTTATTGTAGGCGTAGAAAACACAGAGACAGAATACACAGCACCTGCTTGCATTGAAATAAAAGCGGGATTACACCATTCAGTTACGGCGCTTGAAGACAGTGTTTGGTTTTGTATTCATGCAACAGATGAAAAAGATCCAGAAAAAGTGGATCAACTTGTAATAATGAAGGAATAATTATGTGGGCACTTGCTGGCGGAGCTTTAGGCGGGTATTTATTAGGCAGTAAAAGCGGTGGGGGAGGCAGTAACAGCGCCGCAACACCTTCTTCACAATCTGTTACAACTTCAAACATTGCGCCTTGGGCGCAACAAGGTGTTCAATCGCTTATTCAATCCGGTATGGCAAATGCCTACCCACAATATTCCCAAGCGCTTGATGCTTACAATCAGCAAATGGCGCAATACAATGCGCAGGGTGGGGCAAACAATCCAAATCTTACTGCACCAGTAGCTCCCACAAATTTAGGTAATCAAGCCGGGTATACGCCTTTTAATGCGGGTGCAACAGATCCCATGACACAACAGGCTTTGCAAGCCGCGCAAAGCACAACAGCAGGATTTACACCCCTACAACAGCAGTCTTTTAACACTGCAGGAAACATGCAAATGCCTGGGCAGTACGGGCAAGCAACAGACTTAACAAGTCAAGCGGCTCAAGGTTTACTTGGTTCTGCAACAAATGCTGGACAGTATGGACAGATGGGCGCTAACTATGGGCAAATGGGTGCTCGTGCGGGTATGAGCTATGGACAAAATGCACAAGACCCCAACGCTATTGCTAACTACATGAATCCGTATTTGCAAAACGTTCTTAACCCACAAGAACAAGCGCTTACGCAATTGCAAGGACAACAAGGAGCGCAACAAAATGCACAAGCTACGCAAGCCGGGGCTTTTGGCGGTTCTCGCCAAGGACTGCAACAAGTTGCACAAAATGCCGCTAACCAACAACAGATGAATTCTTTGATTGGAACTGGGTATAACAATGCTTTTAATACCGCTAATCAAAATATGCAAACAGCGGCAACGCTTGGTATGCAAGGCGCACAAACTGGTATGCAAGGCGCACAAACAGGCTTAACAGGTATCAACACCACACAAAATGCGTATACGGGTACAGGCGCTCAAGGGCAAAATCTTGCCAATATTGGAACTCAACAACTTGGCGCTCAACAAAGTATTGCCGGATTGCAAAACACATACGGCGCTCAACAACAGCAACAAAACCAAAATATGCTCAACCAAGGCATGGCAAACTATGCGACTATGCAACAATACCCAATGCAACAACTGGCGCAGTTGGAATCTTTATATGCAGGTGCACCACAAAACGTTACAACACAAAACTATACAGCCGCGCCTAGCATGATTTCTCAAGCGGCGGGTCTTGCAACTGCGGGCGCAGGTGCTTACGGGGTATACAACAACATAACGGGTACACCTACTAAAAAGAATGCAGGTGGTCGAATTAAAGCGCCTGATAATCGTAAAAAAAGCGGTGCGGGTCTTGGTGATCTTGCTTTAGCAAAGCTTGGATAAGGAATAAAAATGACTATGATGTCTCCGGCAATGAACGCCACACTACCACAAAACATTCCACAAACAACGCAGTTGTTATTGGACATGAAAAACAAAGGTCAGTTGCAAAGCTATGTGGCGCAACACAAAGATGATCCTGGCTATGCATCTTTATTGTCTTTGGCAATGACCATTAATCAGACCTCTGATCAAGCTAGAGCATTAGCCGCACAACCGCCACAACAAACTATTTCCAATACCGCACTTGCCTCTTTAGCGCCAAGGCACGAAGCATTACAAATGCCAGTAATGCCTCAATCACAAACCGCGCCACAAATGCCACAAACCGCGCCACAAACCGCGCCACAAGGACAACCACCAGAAATGTCTGGTATTGCACAAGCCCCTGCGCCTAACATGCAACATATGGCTGATGGTGGTATTGTTGGATATGCTGAAGGCGGTAACACATATGACGCTTCTGTGTATCGTAGATACGCCGTTGCACAAGCCGAAAAACTAGGATTAGATCCTCGTTTTGTTGATGGTATTTTTACAACTGAATCTAATTACAATCCTAATGCTAAATCACCAACAGGTCCTGTGGGTATTGGGCAACTTACAAAAAGCACGGCTAGAGCATACGGCATCCATGCAGAAGACCGCAAAGACGGCTTTAAAAATATAGATGCTTCTTTAGCGTACATGAAAGATTTGCAAAAGAAATATGATAATGATCCTCAAAAAATGGCGGTTGGGTATAACCAAGGTGAAACCTTTTTAAATAATCATTTAAGAAATAATAATGGTCAACTTGTTCCTGCTAATCTTGGCAAACAAGAACCAAAGAACTATCTTAAAAAAATAAGCCATTACATACCGTTTAATGCTGCAACAGCTTCTGAATTAAATGAAAAGCAACGTAGTAACCAAGTACCAACAGATTTGTCTCTTAGCAAAGGTGAAGAAGTTGTTCAACCTTCTGCCCCAACTGCGCCACCTACTGTTCCTGCAGGTGGGTTAGCTTCTCTTATTCCAGGTCAAGATGTCAAAGCTCCTGCTTATGTGGATACTAGCACCCCAATGGGTAAGTTTGCTGATTATTTAGGAGTGCCTGAAGAATACCAACGTAACATTAATAACACACTTAACGCATTAGGAAGTTTTACTGCTCCCGTATCTGGCGTAGCAAAAGGCGTTGGTGCTGTATCTAAAGGATTGGCGCCTACAGCAGAAGCAGTAGCTAAAGCCGAAGCACTTGCAAAAGTTGCTAATACACCCCGCTTAGTAGCTCCTACAGCAGAAGGTATTTCTGCATTGTCTGCAGAATCACAAGCCACAAGAACAGCCGCTGAACAAGCGCGTCGTATGCGTTTATTGCAACAAGATCAAGCCGCGGCAAAAGGCGCACAACAGTCTGTTGATGCCGCAACACAAACTGCTAATATTGCAAACGAAGCAGAAAAAGGGCTTGCGCAAATTGCACCCAACGCAAAACTAAACACCATAAAACTTGCGGATTCTGCTAAAGCTATTGATTTAATGCATGCCGCTGAACAACCACAATCCCCATCAAACATTAACACTGTGCAAAACGCGGGTGTAGGTTCAGATACAACTGCGTCTATGGGTGCAAACTCTTATGATTTTAAACCTGACTATAGTTTTAACGGATATATTAACGCCAATTCAGCGCCATCAAGCAACGAAGCAAAACCACCTTCTGCCCCAACAACAGGAGGCATAAACCCCGCAGCACCAAGTGGACAAGGACTTAAGCCTACTGGCGGTAGAGACTGGAATGATTTCTTAATGAATTTTGGTCTTGGTATGATGGCAGGAAAATCACCCTACGCTTTACAAAACATAGGTGAAGCAGGTATTGGCGCACTTAAAGGTGCACAAGAACAAGAGAAACAAGCACGTGATGAGGAACTCAAACGCCAAGAAATGGCTATGATGAGAGACTATTACACAGGTGTAGTAGGTGCTAAAAATAAAGAACTTGAAATGTTAGGTCCTCATTACTCTGCTCAAGACGAAATTGCACGTTTAAACGCAACAAAACCAAGATCAGATTTAGAATTTGCGTATAACAATCCAGGCGCTTTAAGAACCTATCAGCAAATGACTCAAGAAAAACAAAACCAAGCTGCTATTGTTGAAAAAATGCTAGTAGATCCTTTATTTGCAAGCCAACATCCTGAATACAAACCTTTATTAGATAACTACATGAAATCTGCGTTAAGACCTAACACAGTCCAAAATGCAGCTGGTAATGTGCGTCCATAAATGGCATAATGGAGTTTGGCTTTTAACAATTTAATTTTATGGCTGAATACTTACCACTACCCGACGGTTCATTTGCGACAGTCCGAGAAGGTGAAACACCTAACGAGGCATGGGTGCGTTCGTTAAGAGAGTATCCAGAAGCATTTGCTGTTAAAGAAACGCCAAAACAAAAAGAACGTCCCGGTCTTTTAGAGTCTGCTCAGTTAGGCGGTGAATCTTTAATATCGTCTGAACGTACGGGTCTTGCTTCTTTATTAGGCGACAAAAACGAAGCTGTTAGAAATGCTTTGCAACGCCAACAGTCTATGCAAGACCGTTATGCTGAGCAGCCCAGCTATACAGAAGTTAAAAAGAAATATGAAGAAGAAGGCCTATTACCCGCTATAGGCGAGTATGTTCGACAAATACCAAACGCTATGGCGGAACAAGCTCCGCAAATAGCGCAGTCCGTAGCCGGTGCTAAAGTAGGAGCTAGGTTTGGTCCAGAAGGCGCTTTGGCCGGTGCTTTTATTCCTTCTTATTTACAGCAGTAAGGTGGCTTTTTAGAAGCACAAGCGCAAGAACAACAAAAGCAAAATAAACCCATAGATGTAAGTAGAACATCTGCGGCTGTCGCCGCTGTTCCTGCTGCCGCAATTGATGTATTAGAAAATTTTATACCAATGGGGCGTGGTCTTGCTAAGTCTATTTTTGGTCCTGGTATTGAAAAACTGCTTGCGCGCGGTTTAACTGCAGATGCAGAAAAAGCGGCAATGGCTAAACTTGCAGATGAAGGGTTTGTTAAAACGCTTTTAAAAGGTACTGCAAAAGGAACAGCAGTAGAAGTGCCCGGTGAAATTACACAGCAATTTTTAGAACGTGCTCAAGCAGGACAACCTTTATTTAGCGATGATGCTTTTGCTGACTACGGACAGACTGCTTTTGAAACATCTAAATTGGGTTTACTTGGAGCAGCAGGGCGTTTTTCTGATAAGGCAAATGCACGTCAACAAGCCGCATTAGCAAATCGTTCCCAAGCTCTTGGCGAACTCCCAACAGAACCAGGCGCTGAACCTGCAGTAGACCCTGCACAATTACACCAAGACAAACTTGCCAATGACACAGACTACATGTCTAAGTTTGTGCAAGATTATGAAACACAGCAACAAGCATATAAAGACTTACAAAAGCAAACGAAAAAACCAGATATTAAAACTGCGCTTCCTGCTGATATAGAGCAGTATGAACAAAATAAAGCACAGTTAAAGCAAATGCGAGAAGTGCTTGCGGCGGGATCAAAAGACTATTTAAAATACCGCCCTATATTTAATCAGTTACAAACACAGCAAGTTCAACAACAAAAACAAGCTGAACAACAAAGACTGCAAGGCATTGAACAACAAGCTGCAGGTATCCCACAAGAAACACAACAACAGCCATACTATCAAGCGCCTCAAGGGCAGTTGGCGGGTATGGCACCGCCCGGCATAGACCCACAAGCGCAACAACAGTTACAGCAACAACAAGCCGAGGCGCTATACACCCAACAACAACGCCTTGCACAACGCCTTGAAGCTCACCAAGCAGAAGAATCAGAAGCTGCAGGTGCGGGTAAATTAGAAACTTTAAAAAATCTTAGACAAACCGGCAAAGAACTACAAGCACAACATGACGAAATTAATGCGCAATTAAAAGCATTGGGAGGCTATAAGCCTACAGAAAAACCAGTTGTTGCTATTGAAGATTTGCAAACTAAACTTGCAAAAAAACAAAAAGATTTACAAAAGTTAAGTGGTCCTGGCTACGACCCACAAAAAGCAGACAAGTTAATTAAAGATATTGAAGACTTACAAGGGCAGGTGCAAGAGGCTAAAAAGAACGCGCCCCCAGAACAAATGGGCTTTGACTTTGGTGCTGAATTCAAACCAACATATAGCGAGTCAAAAGAACAGACTAAAGTTGTTGGGCTGTCAAAAGAATTACAACAAGCTGTTGAAGAAAAGCAACGCCTAATACAAGCGTACCATGACGAACAAGAACGTCAACAAAAAGTAAACCCTGAAATAGAAGCGCTTCAACGTATTAAAGAAGCGCCTGTTGGTAAAGTAGAGTATCAGCCCCAAGTATCTAGTTTAGTAGATCAACTTGTAGATTCCGCGCATCAAGAAGGTAGACATGCAGGGCGTGTCATTACTGGGACTAACCCAGAAAAAATTGATCAACCTTCAGCACTTCGTGCACAACTGGCTTACGCTAACGTCACAAGTAATGGGGAACGTGTTAACGAACTTAAAAAGAAACTACAAGACTTAAACGAACCTGAAGAAGACACCAGTACGTATGGTAATTTTAATCTTGGACAGCTTTCTAAAGAAGCTGGGGTTACTGGACAACAAACTCAAGAAGGCTACAACGCAAATAAAGTTACACGTTTAGCTCAAAAGCAGTTAGCGGCTTATGATCGTCTTGCAGAGTTTTTAAATAGGATTCGTGAAGGTAATCAAAATGTTTCTCCTGAACGCGCACAAACAATGCGCAACGCCGCAGAGCGTTTAAAAGAAACTGTTATTGGCTTAGCTCTACAAGAAGCAGATGCTAAACGTACGCAAATGCGTACTCCGGCTATGACGACTGCCGAACAAATGAAACTTGTTCGGGAGCTGAGCGGTGTATTAAACGAACTGATTGAAAGAAGTGTGGGCTTGTTTGAACCCACACGCCTTGTTGGAGAACCTGCACAATACAGGGCTAACAAATTAATTAGAGAATCTACGCAAAGACAAGAAAGACCTCCTGTTGGTAAACGCGTATTTAATAATTACAAAGCAGCTGCTAACTCTATTAGAGCGCAAATGCGTTCAGTTGTTGATGCCAATACAGGCACAACAGAAGGAAATGTATCTAAACGTAAACCAATTACTAAGGGTCCTTTTGCACTTAAAACGCAATTTGCAGGACAAGAAACGACTGTTAATACACAGTTTGCAGAAGCACTTAAACGTGCCAAGTCTGATACAGAACGCACAGACCTTGAAGAACTACAAAAATCTTTTAAAAATTTAAGTGATAACAGTAAAGAAGAAGCGCTTAAAGAAATTCGCAACGTCATCAACGGCAGAACAATGTCGTTTACATCCACGCTTAAAGATGAATTAGCGGATTTAAAACAAGCACGTGCTGACGAAGGCGCTCAAGCTGAACTGTTTCCTGGTGAGTCTGAAAAAGGTGTAACACGTACCACAAGCAATAGATTTTTAAAATACCTTGACAGTAATGAAGTAAACAAAATGCGTGCCTCTATTGTGGCGGCTAACAAACAGGCAGAAAAAGAAGCTGATAAAGCCAAACAAGCACAAAAAGAAGCTGAAAATATTGATGGGCGTGTTGATAATTTGTTGCTTACATCTGCTGCATATTTAACTGCTAAGCCTGAAGAAATTGTTGGGCTAAATAAAACTGTTACTAGAGAAGAAAAAGAAACAGAACTTAAAAACGTCAAAGCACGTAATGCCAAGGCTGTTGAAAATGCAGCAGAAATTCAAAAAGAAATAGACGCCGTAGTTATTCGTCTTAATAAAATTGTGCAAGGCGCTGAAGAAGCAAATACACATAATCAAATACACTTAAAAGAAATTCAAGGGATTTATGATTATATTGCTCAAAAATTTTTAGAGCGTCCCGGTGTTAGAAAGTTTGGTGCTGACTTAGAGTTTTACATAAAAGAACTGAATAAAGCGCAAAAGTCTGCAGATGCAAGTGAACGTGCGTACAACGCCGCTAGACGGATTAAAGACCGTGTTATACAAGATAGCAAGAACGATTCTATAAATAAGATTGTTCTTGAAAAAGGTAGAAAAGCGCGTGTAAAAATTAAAGAAGCCGAAGCCGCACTTGCTAAAGCCAAAGATGAAGAAGCGCAGGTTAATCGGCAAATTGAACGCTTGAGAAGCGGTGTGTCTAAGGCAGAAAAAGAAAAAGAAAAAGAAATAACTCAAACGCCTACAACTGAAAAAGTCTATCGTGATACGATGGATCCAAAAGTACAAACGGCTGTTATGACTAACCGCCGTGATATGGGTAAAGCCCAAAACGAACTTGAAATTGCTATTGCCACAGGCAATGAAGCGGCTATTGCTAACGCATATAAGACAGTAAAGAAAGTAGATGATGCTTTCTACGAAATAATAAACAACGCGCCTATGCGACGGGTGCAAGCCGGCGAAGAAAATAACATTAGGGATTTGGACAAAGCCCAAACCAAAACTCAAGAAAAAATGCTTGCTTTGGCTGATGAATTGGTTGGTGCTACCTTACCAAGCCGTAGGCTTGAGTCTGTTACTAAGAATAGACAAGGACAAATAAGTCAGAAAGTTTTACAAAAAACTGTAGCACAAGAAGAAAAAGAAGCCAAAGCTCAGGCTGAAGGACCCAAACCGCCTTTGGAAAAAATGGCGGAACTACAACCAAAACTAAATGAACTGCGTAAGCGCATTACATATCTTGATGAACATCCTGCAGCAACAAACGCTAAAGGTGAAAAAGTTCTTAGTAAAAAACAAAAAGAAGTAAAAGCAGAGCTTAACGCACAAGAAAAAGAATTTGCAAAACAACTAAAAGAACTTCAAGAAGAACAAAAAACTTTTATTAAAGAACAACTGGGTAGAAGAACTAAGCAAAAATCTTTTGGTAAAACTGCAAGTAAAGCGCTTAAACAAGCCAGTAAAGAAATTAAAAAGCAGACTAAAACACAAAACGCTGTTGGAGATGTGTACTTTAGTCAAGAAAATGAAGATACCCAAACGCTTGATCAAGTAATGAATCAAAAGGCGTTGTTCCGTACAGTGTCTAATTCAGGTACAAGTTTGTCTGTTTCTGATGTAGCTAAATGGGCTGACAAAATTGTAGAGCGTTGGACTAATGTTCCTGATATTATGACCGTTGATTCTGAAGAACAACTACCTATTGCTCTTAAACACCAGATTGAAAATGCAGGTAGAGCTGGAAAAGTTCCGGGTTTGTACGATCCAGCAACTAGGCGTGTTTATTTAATAGCAAAAAATTTATCTAGTCCGCAAGAGATTGCCTTAACAATTGCGCATGAAGTTACAGGACACTATGGACTGAGAGAAATGCTTGGTAAAGATTACGCCAAGACCATGCAAGCTTTATATGAGAACAACGCATACGTAAAAGAACAAGCTGATATTAAATTAGCAGAAGATCCAAAAATTGGACACGGTATTGCCGTTGAAGAAGTGCTTGCAGAAATGGCGGAAAAAGGCGTTGATGATACGCCTGAACAAAAATCAGCGCTTAAAGAAATATTTGATGCTATTAAAAACTGGTTTGCAAAAACTTTTGGATACAAAAATATTTCAGATGCAGAAGTACGTCAAATTGTTGCTAAT
>Ga0208614_1000655_pt1 | contig 9922 bp, 11 predicted proteins | sample CryBogCBE23Jun09_FD_184554 | JGI IMG/M metagenome (GOLD analysis project Ga0208614, IMG submission 184554) | Freshwater microbial communities from Crystal Bog, Wisconsin, USA - CBE23Jun09 (SPAdes) | ecosystem: Environmental > Aquatic > Freshwater > Lake | place: Crystal Bog, Wisconsin, USA...
CTACAGCGCCCGGCAATGTTCTTAAAAATAGATCATTCCACAATCTTCATGCCCCTGCCAATCAGCGCATTAAACAAGTAGGTATTCCAAGTGATGCTAGAGCCAATGTTCAAGAATTTGGAAGCTATAAGATGGCGGCACACCCATTTATGCGCCCTGCATTAGAATCTAGAGGTATAGAAGTAGTAGGAAGCCTAGGTAGAATATTGGGCGAAAAATTAGAAAGTTACAAAGCAAAACAATATAGAAAAGGTACATTATGAATCAATTTGCAAATGCTTTAGGTAAGTCTTTTAACAAAGATACTTTAAGAATTCGATCATTCGACATGGGTGGGCATACTTTTAAAGTTAAAGTGCCATTAACTGCCGAATATGAGAATATGCTCGAAGCTGTCAAAATTATTGATGATAATAAAGTTAATCAATATTATGATGATTTATCTAAAGAATTTATTAATAATAAAGCTGAGTTTGAAAAGCAAGAAGATGTAGTATTTACAGATAATGATATATTATTAAAAGGCACTTCATTAAGAGAAACTGCTAAAAATAAAGCTATTCTTGAAAACCGCATTTTGTCATTAATTAAATTAATAATGCCAGAAGAAGAAGGTTTTGATATGTCCACTATTACTTATGATATGGTGGAAGAATTATTCCCATTTTCGGTTCAAATTCAATTAATTGAAGAAATTAGTCTTGTTATTTCTCCATCTTATAAAACTGTCAGGGGAAAGTCCTAGGATCAGTTCGTAGGCAAGTTAAAGCATATTTGACTGCTCATGGTACTGATCCAAATGAAGTAAATGAAGAAACTTTTAATGACATTTGTTTGATGTTTTCAGATGGATTAATAGGAAATTATAGGATTATAGAAACCCTTGGGAATTTAACCGCAGGGGTTTATAATTATATGCGAAGTGCAACAGCACCCCCATATAAGCTACAAGATATTATTCCTACAGTTTATGAGTATTTATATCCACCATTGTCGGAAGAAGAAAAGAAAAATGCGGTAAGTAAACAATTAATAGCCTTTGCAATGATGCATCCGGGCGCACCAAAAGAGTTAGTGGAAAGATATAAATGAGTAATAATATCGCTAGGTTGGGTGTAGTAATGGGGCTAGATACCGCCGAGTTCACTACTGGACTTGGTAAGGTAGAGAAACAATTAAGCAGTTTCAAAGACAAATTAATGGAGTTTGCCAGCATTGCCGCATTTGTTGAAATGACAAAAAAGGCAATGGAATATGCTGATACCATTACCACTACTGCCAAAGCTAATGATGTTACAACCGCATCTGTTTTAGAACTTTCCAAAGCATTAGAAGAAAATGGCGGTAGCGCAGAAGAAACTGGGCGCATTTATGCTGGATTTAATCAAAAAGTAGAAACAGCCGCATTAGGTAGCGCCAAGGCGCAAGAATCATTTAGAAGGTTAGGAGTTTCATTATCCGACATTAAAAGCCTTTCATCCCAAGATTTGTTTGAAAAAACCATTACTGGATTGGCAAAAATTCAAGATTCAGTAACTAGAAATGGTATTGCTTTTCAAACACTTGGTAAAGGTATCCGAGGTGTTGATATTGTTGGACTTGCTCAAACCTTAGAAGAAGCTAAAGGGGCATTTGATAAATATGCTGTAGCCGTCAATATGGCGCATGAACTTCATTTAAAAATTGAAGCATCTGGCAGAAAAGTAACTTTGATGTTTACAGAAGCAGTAATTCCAACTTTGCTTACTGTTTACAATGAATGGACTAAAACTGGTGGCGCATTAGATTATGTATTTTCTGCGCTAAAGTATCTTACTGTTGGTTTTGCTATTTGGGCAGAAGCCGCTGTAGTAGCGGTCAAATATGTAATTGATGTAATTAAGATGTTGGCTTATACAGTCAATGATTTATTAACATTAAGCATTGATAAAGCCATAGAACACTTTAAAAGCGGTTTAGCCGAAATCAAAAAAGATGGTTCTGATTATATTGAATTTTTACAAAAACTAAAAAAAGCTAATACTGAAGCATCAAGCGGCGGTGGCGCTGGCGGTCAAGCGGATAGAGATGTTATTAATGCTAATGCTAAAAAATTAGGATTAGCACAAGGTTTAACTGCCGAATATAAAAGGCAAGCAGACCTACAAATACAAATGGCTATTCAAGCCAGAGAATTATTAGGATTAACTAAAGATGAGCAAGTAGTTCAAGCTGAAGTTAATAAGGTAATTGATGCCAATCAAAAAGCTAGAGATGCTATTGATAAACAAATTGCCGCCGCAAGAGGTACTCAGGGCGGTGCGGCATTAATAGCAGAATATGAAAAACAGAAAGCCGCTATTTTAAGTTTAAGAGATACTTATATTACAAGCGCTAAAGATCAAGTTCAAGCTACTATTGATTTCCAGAGGACATTTAGTTTTGGCTGGAAAACTGCTTGGGATCAATTTAAAGAAGATGCAAATAATTCTGCCAAAGAAGCAGAGCAACTGTTTTCATCTGTTACTGGCTCAATGACTAATGCATTAGATACTTTTATTACTACTGGTAAATTTAATTTTTCTAGTTTTGCTCAAAGTGTTATTCAAGATATTATGAAGATTGAAGCCAGAATGTTAATGATGAAAGCCATTACTGGTATTGGCAATGCTTTTGGTGGTGGTTTATTTGCTGGTGGCGCATCAACTCCCGGTGGCGCTTATGGCGCTGATTTTATGACTGCGGCTGGTGGTGGGGATATTCCAGCAGGGCAAGCAACTTTAGTAGGAGAAAATGGACCAGAATTCATTAGACCAGCCGGATCATCAACTGTTATTCCTAATAATCAATTAGGCTCTGCATCAGGTGGTGGCGGTGTTACCTACAATGGTCCATATATTGCTAATATGTCAGCCATTGATACTCAATCGGCTATGTCCTTTATTGCTAAAAATCAAAATTCTATTTGGGCGGCTAATCAAGCGGCACAAAGATCATTGCCACAAAGTAGATAATCATGCCAAATTTAACTACCATTCTATCTATTTCTGAATCAGTAATGATCAATGATCAGCGCTTTGTTGGTCAAATTATTTCAAGAAACAAAAGAATTTCAACTAGCGAAGTAATGACTGTAGTGCCATTTCAATTTACTTTTAAGCCAATGAATTATTTGCTTTATAGTAAAAATAGAGATTTGTTAGCCAACCTTAGATACTATGATAGATCATTAACTCAATATCTAAACTTTGGTTCTACTGGATGGGTAAATTATATTTCCTATCAAGGTGATATGACACCTAGTCAAATTCCTAGTTGCCAATGGCAAACCAGTTCTACAGGAACAAATCTTGTGTTGGGCAATTTGCCAAGCATTTCATCTACAGCTTATATTGTTAAAGCTGGCGATTTTTGCCAAATGGATAGTTATTGTTATATTGCTACTCAAAATGTTCTTAGAGGATCAGGATCAACAGTTACTATTCCAGTTCATAGAACTATATTGACAGCTTTGGTAAGCCCACAAAATGCTGTTATTGGACAATATGGGACTACTATTGCAATGGGCGGCAATACTTATACTGGTTGTACTTTTCCAGTTATTTTGCAAGCATATCCAACTTATACTTTAATACCTATGACTAATGATTCTTTTATTTCTTGGTCAAATGGATTTCAAGCATTGGAAGCTGTAACATGACAACCGCAATAACCCCAATACAAAATACCAACAATATAAGATATGCGGATTTTATTCGCATTGTTACTCCTTCTGCTACTTATCGGTTTTCAACTGCGCCAGTTAAAATAACTGTATCAGCGATTGATAGCCAACCTTTTGATGCTTTGGGCGCATTGGTTGGTGTAGGAAAAATTCAAAGGGATATTAAGTCCACAGCAAATCAAACTTCAGTAACCCTTATAGGTATTGATACTGCATTGCTTGGCGCAGTATTAAATGCGGATGTCAAGGGTTCGCAAATTACCATGTGGAAAGGATTTTTTGATACTTCTAATCAATTAATTACTACTGGCGGCTCTGGCGGTTTATATCAATACTTCTATGGATTCATTAGTTCATTTAGCATTGGCGAACAATGGATGGAAGAAGCAAGGATGTATGTTGGAACTATTACAGTTAGCGCTTCTAATATTCAAATGATTTTGCAAAATAGAATTGCTGGAAGATTCACCAATGATCCAAGTTGGCAGTATTTTACTCCCGGCGATACTTCTATGAATAGAGTAGCGACTATTGCAACCCTTACTTATCCATTTGGGAAAAAATGATTAGATTTGCAAATAAATTTGATTTCCCTGTAATGTATGATTTATTAGAGCATTTTTGTAAGTTACATAGATTTGAAATATTAAAAGATGAAGCAAAATGGTCAAGAGATCATGTATTTAAACAATTAAGCATGATTTTGGCTGGTGCTGGATTTATTTTAATAGCAGAAGATGGAAGTGGTTTTTTAGTGGCAATGAAAGCGCCTTGTTTTTTTATTGAAGATGCTTATTCGCTACATGAGATTATTTGGCACTCAAAAAATGATAAGACATCATTAAAGTTATTTAAGCGGTTTATTGAAATTGGAAATCAAATGAAAGAATCTGGGAAAATAAAAGAAGCCCATTTTTCTTGTTTTACTGATTCCGATTTTAGTAGATATGGTGCGACTAAGTTACAGAATACTTGGAAGATATAGATATGGGCGGCGGCGGCGGAATATTAAGTGCAATTGTTGGTGCGGCTTTAGTCGTAGTCGGTGTATTTGCTGAAGGCATTTCTTTTGGCACTTCCACAAGTTTAGTAGTTATGGGTTTAAGTATGATGGCATCTGCTGTTATTTCTGCCACTACTCCAGCCCCTAATCCTTATTCATCTGGACAAACTCAATTAAATACTGGCACAACTATTCAACTTCAACCCCAAACAAGCAATAAACTTCCTGTGGTTTATGGAACTTCTTTTGTAGGCGGGGCAATTACCGATCTTTCAATTACTTCAGACAATCAAAATCTTTATTTTGTTATTTCTTTGTGCGAAGTAACTGGGAATGGATCAGATTCTATAACTATTGGCGATATTTATTATCAAGGTAAACAATGTGTATTTGATGGACCAAATGTAACAGGATTAATTGATCCATCTACCGGGATAACAGATACAAGCTGTAATGGTTATTTAAGCATTTACACTTATTCAAATGGCTCAAATGCCCCTTTGAACTCTAGCACTTCTGCAATTACTGTAATGCAATCATCTGGATTAACTTATACATGGGACAATTCAAAATTAATGACCAATACAGTATTTGCTATTGTTCATCTTACTTATAATCAAGGCGCAAGAACTACATCATTAGGATCAACTCAATTTGAAATTATTAACCCTAGAAATAGTGCTGGTGATGTCATTTATGATTATTTAACAAATACAGTATATGGTGCGGCAATTTCATCAAACCAAATAGATACAGTTAGCCTTACTGCATTAAATACTTATTGTAATGAAGTAATTACATTTACTCCTTATTCTGGTGGATCGGCAACACAACCTAGATTTAAGTTTAATGGAACTCTTGATAACCAATCTAATGTCCTTTCTACTTTGCAAAATATTACAAGTTGTTGTGATTGTTTGCTTAAATACAATGAAATATATGGCATTTGGAGTGTTATAGTTCAAACTCCAGCTTATTCTGTTGCTATGGATATTAATGATAGCAATATTACAGGCGCTATTAGTGTTCAAACAATGGATATTTCAAATGTCTATAATATTGCCGATTGTCAATTTCCAGATTTAACCCTTCAAAGTGCATTTAATACTGCAACTGTAGATTTATCTATTGTTGATCCTGCATTGCTTTATCCAAATGAGCCAACCAATAGTCAAACTATTAAATTGCCATTGGTTAATAACAATGTTCAAGCACAATTATTAGCAACTAGATTTTTAAAATCGGCAAGATTAGATTTGTCCATAAAGGCAACCATTAATTATATTGGGTTGGAATTAGAAGCTGGTGATGTGGTTACAGTAACCAATGCCAATTATGGTTGGACTGCAAAGATATTTAGAGTAATGCAAGTAGTTCAAAATTTCTTGCCTGATGGTTCTATTACTGTAGATTTAAACTTACAAGAATATGATCCTAATATATACAATGACACAAGCATTACCCAATATACACCACCACCAAATACAGGACTTTCCAATCCAAATGTTTTTGGAATTTTGTATGCCCCAACCATAATAAATAGTCAAACAAATGCGGCAGTTCCATCATTTCAAGTAAGTATTCAATCTAGTTCTGCTGGTGTAACTCAATATGCAGAAGTGTGGTATTCGGCATATAGCAGTCCATCTACATCACAACTTATCTTTGCCGGGACTACAGCCATTCAATTAAATGGTGTCCCCTATGGAAACTCAACAATTCTTCCGGCGGTAACTTTAACTGGCATCCCGGCTGGAGATTGGTATTTCTTTACTAGAATGGTCAATAGCCTTGGCACTTCCATTTATAGTTCGGCTAGTTCTGTATTTAGCTGGCGACCAGCTACTTTTCAATATTCTCAAAGATACTTATCGGTGGCTTATGCCGATGATGCTATTGGTACAGGATTTAACCTTGATCCAGTAGGAAAATCTTATTATGGGCTAGTAAATCAAAACAATAATTCTGTATCAACTAACCCATCAGACTATACATGGTATTCAGCAAACCCTACTTTTGGATATACCAATTTCCTTTTATATTGCAATAGGGCAAATTTATTGTTTAGTTTTGCTACTGGTGGCGCTAATTATGCATCTGGAACAGCATCCTTTGTTCCTAGTGATACTAGTAATTATGATCCATCTATTTGGGCTGGTTTACCTTATGGTGCTAATGTCATTGATTTATCAGTAAGAACTGGGCAATTAATCCAAACTGGAACAACTACAGTAGGCACAGGCGAAATTGCCATTAACAATAATAATCAGGGATTGGTGGTTGCTTCTTTGGCACAGCTTTTAGATTTTGGTCCGGGAAACTATACAAAAACAAGTACAGTAGCCAATTTAACTATTGATATTTATGGCAGGGTTGTAGGATTTGAAACCCCAGATGCTTTCTATTACACAATGACAGCTTTTGATGCTTCTAGCGGTCAAACAGTCTTTACAGTAACTAGGGGCGCTGGCTATATTGTTGGTCAATGTCTAGTGTTTCAAAATGGACTTTTATTAGATACTAGCGAATATACAGATGCATCTGGATCAGTAACTTTGAATACAGGGGCTACTATTAATGACATTATTACCATTATTTCATTTAAATCAGTTAATTCTACTTCTGGGGTTTATGCATCATTTACTAGAAATGTAGTTACTTTAAACAATCAAATAAACTATACTGCATCAGGGTTTACCCTAGTAGGTGGTAATGAATTGTTATTTTTGAATGGAACTGTGGTAAATGCTCAAGATTATAATATTTCTGGACAAACTATTTCTTTTATTTCTGCCGCATCTGGCGATTTAGAAGTATTGCAATGGTCAGATAATAACTTGGGTGTTCCAAATGGAACTCCAGTAAATATTGATACTTATACAGTTATTGGTCAAACTTTATATACCTTTAATTTTGATCCAAATGCTTTTAACTTATATAATAATGGTATATTGCAATTAGAAACCATTGATTATACTGTTGCAACTGGAACTTATACTTTGACATCGACCCCTTCATCAAACTTAAATATTTTGGTTCAACAAACTTTCAATAGAACAGGTGCGGTATGACACAGGCATTTAATTTATCTCAATTTGCAAATAATGTTAATTCTGCTGGAGTTGCACAAACTGGCGGCGGTGGAACTGGAACAAATATTGCTTCCAATGATTTAACTGTTAATGGTCTTACTGTTGGTAAGGGTGGTGGTGCTGTAGCTAGTAATACTGCAGTAGGTTATCAAGCTGGTTATAGTAATACGACAGGTACATACAACACATATTTAGGGTATCAATCGGGCTCATTTACCGCCTCAGGAACTGGTGGGTATAACTCTGGTGTTGGTGTATATGCTTTATATTCAAATACATCAGGAACTTACAATTCTGCCTTTGGACATGATTCTTTGGCAAATAACACTACAGGTTCTTACAATACAGCATTAGGAAACTATGCGCTTATTTCAAACACCACCGCATCTTACAACACAGCAGTAGGTTATCAGGCTGGTTATAGTAACACTACTAGCACAAGCAATGCTTATTTTGGAAATCAATCTGGGTATAGTACTACAACAGCCAATGGAAATACATTTATTGGTAATCAAGCTGGTTATAGTTCAACTGGTGGTAATAGCACTTATGTAGGTCAAGGTGCTGGGTATTATGTATCAAGTGGTGCTAAAAACACTATTATTGGACAATACACAGGCAATCAAGGCGGTTTAGACATTCGCACTTCAAGCAATGTTATTGTTTTATCTGATGGCGATGGCAATCCTCGTGCTTATTGGGATAATGTCGGAAATATGACTTCCCCAGCAATATATACAAATACAACTGCAAGCGCATCAAATGTATTTGTTTTTTCAAGTGGTCAACTTGGTCGTTCTACCTCTGCTTTAAAATACAAACAAGACATTCGTAATTTAGAATCTATTGACATTAATAAATTTAGACCAGTAATTTATAAATCTAAATGCGAAAAAGATGACCAAAATAAAGACCATTTCGGCATTATTGCCGATGAAGTAGATGAAGCTGGTTTTAAGGAATTAGTTACTTATGGTGCTGAAGGCGAAATTGAAGGATTCCAATATGAAAGATTTACTGTAGTTCTTTTAAAGGCAATCCAAGAACTCAAAGCAGAATTTGACGCATACAAAGCAACTCATCCTTAAGGAATAATAATGTTAGAACTAACACCTGAACAAAAAGTAGCTAAAGACTATTCTGCCGCTATGGATAGCGTAAACCTACTTAACGCTGGTAAGCCTGAAGATATGACTGATGAAGATTGGGCAGATACAGTTAAGCGTAATAAAGAACACCTTGAAATTCAAATTGCTAAAGGTGCAGAGTTTTATGGCACTAACGATTTACAACCCCTAAAGGATGCAATAACAAAATGATAAAATTAGAACTAACACAAGATGAAGTAAATGGAATTTTGATGGTTTTGGGCGATATGCCTACAAAATCAGGCGCATGGATTCTTTTGCAAAAGATTAAAGAGCAAGCTGATTCGCAAGTAGAGCCGCCTAAAGAATAAATACAAGACATGATTGCGACTTTGTGAGGGCATAAAGTCAGTTACCGAGAATTGGATAAATCATGGCAATGTTTAGTAAAAATACAATCACTCAAGTGAGTGGTTTTGACAACCCTTGTATCGCCGGGGAATTGGTTTGGGAACAACAAACTTATTGGAATTTGGATATTACTGCATCCGATGGGATAACTCCATTGGATTTATCTGCCGCAACTATTGATGCTGAGATCATCCGCAGAACAGTAACTAATCTACAAGATTCTAGATATGGCTTATCTTTTGATATTGGAAATTACACTCCAACACCTAGCCCAGTTACTTTAACCATTACCAATGAAGATTTAGCATTGGGTAAATTTACCCTTGTTATCAATGATGGTACTTGGAATTTAATCGATTCAGACCCAGATTTAGATATTGGCGCACAAAATTGTGTTGCTTTTTCTGGTCGAATCAAAATCAGCTTTCCAGCGGATGAAATCAATCCAGCCAATGACTACATCATATTCTTACTATTTTTAGTTCGATCTGATGGCATTGTGGTGGAATAATCATGGGAATAAAAATTAATGTAACCGATCAAAATAATGTATCGGTAGCGGTAATTCCACAGGCTAGGCAAGTAGTTAGTGTAAACACACCCCCAAACCAAACCATTAGCATTA
>Ga0208614_1000658_pt1 | contig 9873 bp, 10 predicted proteins | sample CryBogCBE23Jun09_FD_184554 | JGI IMG/M metagenome (GOLD analysis project Ga0208614, IMG submission 184554) | Freshwater microbial communities from Crystal Bog, Wisconsin, USA - CBE23Jun09 (SPAdes) | ecosystem: Environmental > Aquatic > Freshwater > Lake | place: Crystal Bog, Wisconsin, USA...
ACCGAGCAAGTTTTGGAGATTCTGAGAGCGGATGGGTTTAACCATGCGCAAAAAATAGGGACCTTTACTGAGGGCTCTGGAATTTCTGTAAGCTAATAAGCACTTGATTAAACCAATAGAAGGCATCGATTAAAAATGAAACTACATTTATCTAAGCTGAGATTGACTCTGAGTCTATTTTTATCCATTGTGTGTTGCGGTTTGCTTGGTACTCAAGTTTACGCACAAGGGGTTTTGCGCGTTTCAGCAATTCCGGATGAATCACCAACCGAATTGCAAAGAAAATTCTTGCCTTTAGGTGAGTACTTATCTAAAGAGACGGGAATGAAAGTGGAATTCATTCCTGTGACTGACTATGCAGCGGTTGTAGAGGCGCTTGCAACCAATAAAATCGATATGGCTTGGTTGGGAGGCTTTACCTACATTCAGGCAAAAATTCGGACTAATGGTGTAGTTAAACCGATTATTCAGCGACTCGAAGATGAAAAATTTACCAGCAAATTTATTGTTGCTGATGGCAGTCCGGTCAAGTCCCTAATGGATTTAAAAGGCAAGACCTTTGTTTTTGGTTCTCCCTCATCAACATCGGGCCACCTCATGCCCCGTTTCTACCTCATGAAGGCAGGTATTGATCCAGACAAAGACTTTAAGAGCATTGCTTTCTCTGGAGCGCATGATGCAACGGTAGCTTTTGTAGCCAGCGGTAAAGCCGATGCAGGCGCTCTAAATACATCGGTTTGGGATAAATTATCAGATGCTAAAAATCCCAATGCTGAAAAAGTCAAAGTGTTTTACACCACGCCGCCATACCATGACTACAACTGGACCGTCCGTGGCGGACTTGATGCTGCCTTAGTCAAAAAAATCAGCGATGCATTTTTAAAGTTAAATGTAAACGATCCTTCGCAAAAAGAATTAATGGACTTACAAAGGGCGACTAAATATATTCCGACCAAGTCATCTAACTACGATGAAATTGAAAAAGCCGCTATTGGAGCTGGTCTGATTAAGTGAAGAAAATAGCATTTTCATTTCAGAATCTCAGTTTTACTCATGCCAATGGGAAAGAGGCGCTAAGTAACATCAGTATTAGCGCCTCAGCAGGAGAGGCTATTGCTATTATTGGCTCATCTGGATCTGGAAAGACAAGCTTTCTTAACCTTGTCGCTACTGCATTACGTCCTAGTAGGGGTTCGATCACTGTGTTGAATGTAGATCCTTGGGCGATATCTAAAGGGCGCTTACAGCGTTTACGTTCACAGCTGGGTTTAGTTCATCAAGCAGCACCCATCCCACCTAGACAGCGGGTCATTACTGCAGTCTTGGCGGGACGACTGGGGCAGTGGCCGCTCTGGAAATCAGTCCTTTCTTTAATTTATCCAGTAGACATTGCTGGTCCTCAAGCTTGTCTGCAAAAACTAGATCTAGCTGACCGCTTATTTGATCGTTGTGATCGCCTGTCTGGTGGTCAATTGCAAAGAGTGGGCGTAGCCCGAGTGCTTTATCAAAAGCCAAACTTACTATTAGCTGATGAGCCAGTTTCCGCAATGGATCCAGTGCTCTCTGATTTAACCATTCAGGTCCTGCTTGAGGATGCACAAACCCGAAACGCCTGTTTCGTAGCTAGCTTGCATGCAGTCGATATTGCTTTACGGTGGTTTCCGAGAATTATTGGACTCAAGGATGGCGAGGTATTTTTTGATTTGCCGGCTTCTGAGGTTAGCGAGAGTTTGTTGCAGCAACTGTACGCAGCTGAGCGAGGAGTGATACCGACACAGGGCAGCATCAATTGACTGTCATTCGGGGAATCACTCACAGGAGAGATCCTGCGGCACTTCAGCGTTTTTTGATCACGTCTATCGCACTGGCTATTTTGTGGCCCATGATGGAATTGGCTCAGTTTGATGTGTTTGCGCTATTTGAAGATCGCAAGCTCAATGTCTTCATTAACTTTTTAGGACAATTTTTTCCTCCGGATTTACAAAGATCGTTTCTATTGCTGGTGATCAAGGCAACTTTAGAAACCTTAGCGATGGCAACTGCTGGCATTACGCTGGCCATGCTGATAGCGATTCCCTTGGGTTTAATCATTACCTACAGTCTCTCTATTTCACGGATTGGTCCGGCGTCTGGCCACTGGCTTGCAAAGTTAGGCAGATACTGCGCCCGCATGCTGATGTTATTACTCAGAGGAATTCCAGAAATTGTGTGGGCCTTACTTTTGGTCAGAGTGTTTGGTCTGGGTCCTATCGCCGGGGTCTTGGCTATCGGGATCACCTATGGAGGGATGTTGGCAAAAGTCTACTCAGAAATTTTGGAGACCGGAAATACTTTGCCAGCTAAAGCGCTGTTGATTTCTGGGAGTGGTCGCGTTAATGCTTTTTTATACGGACTCTTACCAGGTACGGCGCAGGAATTGGCTTCATATACGGTGTATCGCTGGGAATGTGCGGTTAGAGCCTCTGTGGTAATGGGTTTTGTGGGTGCTGGTGGCCTTGGTCAATTGATGGACCAGTCCATGAAGATGCTCAATGGCGGAGAGGTCTCTACCATCCTGATCATGTTTTTATTACTAGTTTTGCTGGCAGACTACATCAGCCTAGTCATCCGTAGGCAGCTCGCATGAATACCCATCCAGCCCGTGAATTTTGTCTAAAGTGTTTAGTGACTTTGCTGGTCATTCTGAGCTGTATTGCTGTCAGCTTTATTTATCTTTCATTTAATCCCTTAGCCTTGTTTACAAAGCAGGCTATGAGTGATGTAGCAATCTATACAGCGCGCTTCTTTCCTCCAGATCTGTCGCCTCTTTTTTTGAAAAAAGTATGGGATGGGGTTCTCCAAACTTTAGCCATTTCTGCTTTAGCAACTTTGTTGGCAGCTATTGCCAGTCTCTTTTTGGCTTTACCTGCGGCTGGACAGTTCGGTCATGCCCCCAAGGTAATGACCCGTTTTTTACTCAATTTCCTGCGCTCCGTACCAGAGTTGGTGTGGGCGGTGCTGATGGTTCTAGCAGTCGGGTTAGGACCATTTGCAGGAACTTTAGCTCTTTGTTTACACACCATAGGTGTATTAGGTCGTTTGTTTGGTGAGACCCTAGAGAATCATCCTCAGGAGTCGACGGAAGCTCTCAAGCTAGCGGGCGCAAGTAAAGCTCAGGCATTCATCTACGGCGCCTTGCCAGGCGTTTTCTCCCAATTCCTTTCTTATAGCCTCTACCGCTGGGAGATGAATATTCGTATGGCTACGATTTTAGGATTTGTTGGTGCAGGAGGTCTTGGTCAAATTCTGTACTATGAGCTTTCCTTACTTCATGAGCCTCAAGCTTCGACAGTCATTATGGCGATGCTAATTTTGGTCATTGGTGTCGATATGGTGAGCAATCAATTGCGTAGAGTACAAATGCATAGTCTTGGCTAAGCCGAGCCGTCCAAAACAGGAGCTTAAAGTGAGTCAAGCAGAATACGCTAATACAAAATTAGTTGATGAAATCCAAGAGGGGTTATTGAAGCCGCAGTCATCGATATCCCCGAAATTCTTTTATGACGAAATTGGCTCTCATTTATTTGAGGCAATCACTTTTTTAGAGGAATATTACCCAACTCGAACTGAAAAACAGATCATGGTGCAATATGGCACTGAAATGGCAGCTGTTATTGGTCAATGTGATGTGTTATTGGATTTAGGAGCTGGTAACTGCGAGAAAGGAAGCGCATTATTCAACACCCTACTTCCCAAAGAGTATAGGGCGCTAGATATTTCTAAAGAATTTCTGGAGCAGGCTATTTCCGGTTTGCAAAAAGAGTATCCACAGATTCAAATGCAGGCCCAAACTTGTGATTTACAAGAAGAATTGGTATTCACTGATTTGCTGGATCGGAAAAAAGTATTCTTTTACCCAGGATCCTCGATTGGAAATTTTGACCCTGATGCTGCTTTAAGGTTATTTCGAAATATCGTAAAAGTTTGTACGGGGAAGGGGGGTCTACTCATTGGGGTGGATTTGATTAAGGATCGGGATACTCTTTCTCGAGCCTACAACGATAGTCTTGGTATTACTGCAGCCTTTAATAAGAACGTATTGCTCCATCTGAATCGCTTGATGAATGCCAATTTCAATATAGCCCATTGGGAGCATTACGCTATCTTTAATGAATCACTGAGTCGTATCGAAATGTATTTGCGAGCTACCCAACAACAGACGATACGTTGGCCAGGCGGAGAGCGAGCATTCCAAGCTGGTGAGCTGATTCATACTGAAAATAGCTATAAATACACAGCAGAGAAATTTCAATTATTGTTGATGAATGCAGGCTTTAAAAACATACAAACCTGGACAGATCCGCAAAGCTATTTTTTAGTAGCTTATGCTGCCGCCTAAACTTATTAGGGGTGAGAGATTAGATCTTTCAGTAGTTTTTGAATCGATTTTTGCTCTAACTCTGGTTTTGTGATCTTCTGTCTTGCCACTACTGCTTTTGTTATTTTGCGACAGAAGGCTGGGTCCGATTCGATTCTCGTAAGTAATTTCGCTAAGCCAACTTTATCGCCAACAGGATAGTAAGCAGGGTAGTTATCTCCCAGTAGGCCACGATTTCCAGGGATATCAGAAGCAATGATAGGTATGCCAATGGCGATGGCTTCAGAGACAACATGAGCCCCTCCTTCCATGACGCTAGAAATAATCATGACATGGGACCGTGCTAAGTATTGCAGAGTTTTGGGATGACTGAGTTGTCCTAGCCAGCGATATCGAGGCTGATTTTTCTCCAAAGAGAGTGCCCTTTTTTCGAATGCAGGGCTCATCGCCTTACCCAGTTGTACGAGATGAACGCGACTTTGAGGTGGTAAAAGGGCCAGACTCTGTGCCGCGCAGAAAGGATCTTTCTCGGGTCGGAGATGACCGATGATGCTGGCTAAAAATTGATTTTTAGGAGTCGGCTTTCTAGTAATCGCCTTGACAGATTGATAGATCACGCGGACTTTATGATGAAATTCTTGAGGTATGGACTCAATCGCTGCTGGCTGAAGAACCACAATGACATCTGCCATTGCCATCGATTTCACTACTTTGGCATTTTTCTCCAGGTCACGATAGATATCAGTACCCGTCATGATCAAGATGACAGGTTGCTCGGGGTGAGCCTTCTTGAATCTTTGAATAGATTCAAAACTACGCAGTCCATGCAGGGCAATGAGGATATCGCAAGGCATCCCAGACCATCGCTCTGTTATTGAGGAATGATGATGTTGGTAACGTAAAAATTGTTGCCAGCGCATAGCAGTAATGCGATTACCGTGCAGAGTCCCAGGAGGAGCGGGGGTAACGATTTCAATATTGAGTTTCAAATTCAGTCGTCTCAACCAGTCATCTCATATCAATTTAGGTAGTTTATTGCTTTAGTAGCCATTTTATTGCTTTGTGATTTAAGAGAGAGCAAGGCTTAGGATGACTGGTGGATCGGGAGAGATTAGCTAGGTCTTTGGATTGTTGTGCAAACCGACAAAATATCTTATGCACCAGTCTTGATCATTCTTGCACCAAGATAGTTAAGTGATTTAGTTTTTATTCTGAGTGAAATGTAAGTATTAGTACCTACTTCCTACTTACTTAATCGGAATTTATTAATGTCAAGCAGCGAAATTCAGCTCTCAATTAATGGTATTCACAAGTCTTTCCCGAGCAAAGCGGGCCCTGTTGAGGTGCTTAAGGGTTTGACTTTTGATGTGCATGAGCAAGACTTTATTAGCATCATTGGGCCCAGTGGCTGTGGTAAATCCACCATTTTCAATATCATTGCTGGCCTTTTGGAGGCCGATGATGGCTCCCTTATTTATCGCGGTGAGAAGACCAAAAGTCTGTGGGGGCGGATCGGCTACATGATGCAAAAAGACCTTCTTTTCCCTTGGAAAACAGTGTTAGATAACGTGCTGCTGGGTTTAAAGGTGCGCGGCGAAACAGGGCAATATGCAATAGATACTGCTAGAGAATATTTATCCACTTTTGGTTTATCTGGCTTTGAAAAGGCATACCCGCAAACTTTATCTGGCGGCATGCGCCAAAGAGTTGCGCTAATCAGGACGCTTCTGATGGATCCTGATATTTTATTGCTGGATGAGCCATTCTCAGCATTGGATTATCAAACTCGTTTGTATTTAGAGAGTGTCCTATTGGATGCGGTTGCTACCTTCAAAAAGACGGTGATTTTGGTAACTCATGACATCGATGAGGCAGTAGCCTTATCAAAGAGAGTCGTTGCTCTCAGTACGCGTCCAACGTTGGTTAAAAATGTGCATGAGATTGACATTGAACGTACTTCTCCAATTGATGCTCGGGCTCATAAAAATTTCTCTGAATATTTCAATTTACTTTGCTCTGAATTAGACATTCAGACTAAAAATGATGCCTTGGTATGAGTTCGAGCAAGTTAAAAAGCACTGCTTGGCTAGAAAGCCATTCAGGTAAATTTTTTATTCAATTCATTTCGGTGGTTGGATTTTTCGCCATTTGGCAAATCGCCGCCCAAATGGGCCTAGTCTCTGAGTTTTTGATTGGGACCCCATTAGGTATTTGGAAAAAATTTATAGCTAGTGTTCTGGACTACTCGATTTTTATCGATACTGGCTACACGCTTTGGGAGGCTTTATTGGGCTTTGTGATCGGTACAGTTGTAGGTACGATCTTAGGTTTAGCGCTTTGGTATTCTAAATGGGCTGCGCAGATTACTGAACCATTTATTGTGGCGATTAACAGCGTTCCAAAAATTGCACTCGCACCAATCATTTTGCTTTGGTTTGGTACTGGCTTGGGAGCCAAGGTTGTCCTAGTGGTTTCGATGACAGCAATCATTGCTTTGATAGCTGCGCATCAAGCATCAAAAGATGCCGACAAAGATCTTCAGTCCTTGTTGTTCTCTATGGGGGGAACGAAGCACCAGATATTTTTTGAGGTAATTGTTCCTTCATCAATGCCAGCAATCGTCTCTAACTTTCGAATTAATGTGGGTTTTGGCTTAGTCGGTGCAGTTGTTGGGGAATTCATTTCCTCTAAGGCGGGCTTGGGGCACATGATTTACAACGCATCTAGCCTTTATGAGCTCAACTCAGTTTGGGTTGGCTTGTTTACTCTGATGATTGTTGGATTCTGTCTCTATCACTGCATTGATGCATTGGAGAAGTATTTATTTCCTTGGCGTTCGGATGACGGGCGCACTCAGATTCGGATGTAATTCTTATGATGTCTTTTTCTTTCAGCGGAGGTATTTCAAATGCATTCCATTAGTAAAAAACTGGGTAGTTTGTTGATAGCAGCAGGTATTGGCTTTGCGTCGCTGTCTGCGCATGCAGAAGTCAAAACAGTGACCATTTCCCAGGCATTTCAATCTATGCTCTATTTGCCTCTATACATTGCAATCGATAAGGGTTTCTTCCAAGATCAAGGTTTGAGCGTTATTAAAGAAACTGCAGGCTCTCCCACGGCCGCACTATCTTCTGTTTTATCTGGCAGCTCTCAGTTCTCGATTCATGGCCCAGAGTGGACCGCCATTGCAGCTTCTAAAGGGGCCAATGTCGGCATTATTAGTAATGCAGTGAATGGCGCTGCAGTGTGGATTGCTACAGCACCCGATGTCAAATTTAACAACATTAAGGATATCAAGGGGCAAAAAGTAGTTACAGGTTTAATGCCCACCACCAGCACATCGCTTTTTCTGAAATTGTTAAAAGAAAATGGCATGAGTGAAAAGTCAGACATCGACATGATCCAAGTGCCATTGGGTACAGAGCCTGCAACATTATTAGGTGGTCAAGCAAAAGTTGCTGTTTTGTATGAGCCCGGCTTAGATCAAGTGGCCATTAAGGGTATGAAAGTGGTGCTGGGTTTTCCTAAAACATACGGACCTTATGCATTCTCGTCTATTACTGCGATGAAAAACGTCGATCCAGTTTCTGCGCAGCGCATGGTTAATGGTATGGAAATGGCGCTACAGTTCATCGCCAAGGATCCTAAGGGCGCTATTGAGGTAGCCAAGAAAGAGTTTCCATCACAAGACCCTCAAGTTGTTGAGAATGCCGTCAATCGCATGATTAGTGAAAATGTATTTCCAAAGACTGTTCAGATTACTCCACAGGCATTAAAGATTGCGATGGATACTCAAATTGCTTTGGGTAATCTTAAGGAGCAGCCTGTATATGAAAATTTCATTAATGAGACATACATTAAAAATGCTCTAAATATGAAGTAAGCTGTTGCAGTAGCATGGACAGCTTTTTTCTGGGCATCGAAAGATGCCCAGTTTCCTAATAAACTTTAAGTGATGTGAGTAAATATGAGTAAAAGTCTGGGCTTAATTGAAGCCTGCTCTCTAATACAGAGTAAAAAACTTCAACCTAAAGAATTACTTGCTGACTGCTCTAAACAAGCGGATGCTCTGGAGCCCACCTTAAAAGCATTTTTAGTCAGAGATTCTTTAGAGCAAATGAGTCAAAAATCACATACTGGTCCGTTAGAAGGTATTCCAGTTGCAGTCAAAGACATTATTGCTACAAAAGAATTTGTGACCACTAATGGTTCACCAATATATAAAGACCAGATACCGAAAGAAGATGCTCCTATCATTCGCAAAATAAGTGCTTTGGGTGGCGTTATTTTTGGCAAGACCGTCACTACAGAGTTTGCTTGGCGTCATCCAGGCCCAACCACAAATCCCTGGAATAGTGAACATACTCCCGGTGGCTCGTCTAGTGGTTCTGCAGCGGCAGTTGGGGCAGGCATTGTGCCCTTAGCTCTGGGTTCACAGACTCAAGGCTCGATAGTGCGACCAGCTGCATTTTGCGGAGTAGTTGGATTTAAAGCTAGCTTCGGGGCAGTTCCAAGGGATGGGGCACACCCACTTTCAGGCTCTCTTGACCACATTGGTTTTTTTACGCGCTCAGTCGATGATGCTGCTTATGCATTATTGATGCTGAAAAATGATGACTTGGCTGAAGAAGATTCCATTATTCTGCCCGACTTTACGGTGGATATTCATCAAGGTATTTCTGCATATAAAGCCCCAAAGATTGCCGTTTTAAAAACGCCCTTTGATCACATGGTAAGTGGCGAACAAATGGATGCATTGCAATTGAGCGTTCAAAGACTCCGTGCTGCGGGAGCTACCGTTGAAGAGTTATCCATTCCCCAGGAATATTGGGACGCAATTGTTGATATGAATTTAATCATGGACTGCGAGGCGGCCGTTATCCATCAAGACCACTTAAAACATCATGATGATCTTTTAAGCACCCATATTAAAGATTTGGCAGATAGAGGATTGAAGCATTCGGCTCCAGCTTATATCAATGCTTTGCAGAAGCAGAAGAAATTGCGCAAAACGATTGCTAGTTTCTTTAAGCAATATGATGCATTTTTATCCGTACCTGCTACCGGAGAGGCACCTAAAGGTTTGATATCAACTGGTGATCCTATATTTTGTGCTTTATGGAGTTTCTTGGGCGTACCTTCGATTACGGTGCCCCTAACAAAATCGAGTAATGGCCTGCCTTTAGGTATTCAATTAATCGGGGCCTATACAGAGGATGCAAAGCTGCTTAGTGTTGCAAAATTTGCTGAGTCGGCATTCAAAAATTAAAGCCAATTAATCGGCTACCCTAACCCAAAGAAAAAGCCACTCTAAGGTGGCTTTTGTAATGCTGGTGGGTCGGGCGAGATTCGAACTCGCGACCAACGGGCTTGAAGAGGTTTAATTGGCGCAGACAGGTCAGTAAATTCCTTAAACCTAGTCACCACTATCCAAGCGCTCCAAAATCAGGTTAGCAAGAATCGATTCATCGCCATTAAAAGCTAGCTCCATGGCTCGATAAATTTGCTCTTGCTCT
>Ga0208614_1000672_pt1 | contig 9741 bp, 14 predicted proteins | sample CryBogCBE23Jun09_FD_184554 | JGI IMG/M metagenome (GOLD analysis project Ga0208614, IMG submission 184554) | Freshwater microbial communities from Crystal Bog, Wisconsin, USA - CBE23Jun09 (SPAdes) | ecosystem: Environmental > Aquatic > Freshwater > Lake | place: Crystal Bog, Wisconsin, USA...
GCTAAAATTACAGCCGAAACAAAGGTTAAAAATAAAATATATAACGCAAAATTGATGGCATTCAATATGGATATTTTTGGGAGCGAAGTTTTGCAAATACTTAGTAAATAACACCTCAAAAGTTGGCAGACCTTCAAAACTGCCTAATTATTATGACATACACTTGCAAGTTTACAACAGATGTAGTATATGCCTTCAAAAACGACATATTAGCCGCAAAATTCGATTATACTACCTTTTGCCTTAGTGTTATATCACCGAAGGAATTTAAAGCCCTAGAACGTAATCCATTTAAAAATACCTTTAACATCCGAAAAATAGAATTTAACGCATATAAATTATGACCAAAGAAAAACTTTCAGCATACATAAAACAAAAACGTAAACAAAATTCTATATCTTTGCAAGACATGGCAAAGCAAATAGGCGTTACACCCGAAGCACTTTGCCGAATGGAAAGCGGTAAGTATTGGATTAATAGTAAGAATTTATTTGCTATTTTAAAAGTACTGAAAATTAAAATACTAGATTGAAAATGGGATTGAGTAAAAATATATCTACACCTCAAGAACTTTGGAAACTTTTTTGTGACTATGTAGAACACGAAAAAGAAAGTCCTTTGTATAGGCGTGACTATGTTGGGAAAGAGGGCGAAGAAAAAGATACTCCATTACAAGTACCTATTACCTTTGAAGGGTTTGAGTGTTATCTTTGGGATAAGGGAATAATAGGAAATTTAAAAGATTATGCAAGCAATAGAGACGAAAGATATAATGATTTTGTTCCCATCATTACACGCATACGTCAAAATTGCTTTGTTCAAAATTTTAAAGGGGCATCCGTTGGGTTATTCAATGCAAACTTAATAGCTAGAAAATTGGGATTAGTTGAAAGTACTAAGAACGAAAATAATACAACTTTTACCGTAGAAATTAAAGAAGATTAGTTATCTTTGTAAAAAGTATTTATCGAGATGAGAGCCGAAAAATACTTTATTATTAAGGTAATCAAAAAACGTCATTTGCTCTCATCATTTGGCGTTTTTTCTTTTTATGTCAATAGGAATTTATAAAATAACTTCACCAACAAAAAGTATTTATATAGGTCAAAGTATAAATATTGAAAAAAGGTTTAAACAGTATTATTTATGTAAAAATCAAGACCAGCCAAAACTTTATAATAGTTTTGTAAAACATGGGGTTAATAAACATAAATTTGAAATAATACATATTTGTAATAAAAACGAATTAGATAGTTTAGAAATTTATTATATTGAATTATATAATTCAATTAAAAGTGGGATGAATTGTAAAACAGGAGGACATAAAGGAAGTATAAGCGAAGAAAGTAGAAAAAAACTTTCTGCATCTTTATTAATTGCTAATGCAAGACCAGAAACAAAACACAAACGTTCAATATGGCAAATAGGCAGAAAAATGAGTAAAGAATCTGTTGAAAAAATAGCATCTAAAAGAAGGGGTAAAAAAGGGCATATAAATCAAATTAAAAGTGCAATAGGTAATAATTATGCACAAAAAGACCCAGTAGAAATATATAAAGATGAAGTGTTAATTAAAACGGTTGATAACTTATACCAAGCTGCTGAATATGTTAATGGTGATTATAGAAACGTGCATAGGTCAATAAAAAACCCTAAAAAATCAAGACACATGGGATTTACTTTTAAAAGAAAGGATAATGAAAATAATACTACCACCGTGGAATAAGATAATAAACGAAACGTTTATCCCTTTGACTGACAATGAGGATAGGTATCTTATTTGTTGGGGGGGGCGTGGTAGTAGTAAGTCTTTATTTGCTGCAAAGAAGTTAATTTATAGATGCTTAAATGAACATTATTTTAGATACATACTTTATCGCAAAACGTTTAACACAATTAAAGATTCACAGTTTCAAACTATCAAAGATATTGTTTACGATTGGGGATTAGAGCAATTTTTTATATTCAATACTTCACCTTTAGAAATACGTTGTGTTAATGGCAATAAGTTTATTTGTCGTGGTGGAGATGAACCTAAGAAACTAAAATCTATTAAAGACCCAACAGGTGTATGGTATGAGGAAGAAATACCAGAGGAAGGGGATTTTATCACTATCACAACTTCGATAAGAACGCAAAAAGCAAAGTACTTACAAGAAATATTTACTATCAATCCCGAAGTAGAGGGAGATTTTGCCGACCATTGGTTTTGGAGACAATTTTTTAAAGATAAACCCGATGGTAGTTTTAGGGATAAAGCAGAAATAGATATAGGCGGCGGCAAAAAACACACTTTAACTTATACAAGCCATCATAGTACATATAAAGATAACCGTTGGATTCCTGATAGTTTTATTGCTCAACTATTAGCACTTAAAGAAAATAACCCATACTACTACACTATTTACGCAATGGGTAAATGGGGTAATAAATCAAGCGGTGGAAATTTTTATAAAATGTTTAATAGGGCAAAGAATACTACTAAATTAACATACAATCCTAATTTAGCTTTACACGTTAGTTTTGACTTTAACGTTAATCCTTATATGACTTGTACAATATGGCAAATAGAGGGCAAAAAAGCGATGCAAATAGATGAAATTACTTTGCCATCGCCTAACAACAGAACCGAAATAATTTGCAAAGAATTTGAAAAAAAGTATTATAACCACATATCAGGTGTTTTTATTTATGGTGACCCAGCAGGCAGGCACGAAGATACAAGAACTGAAAAAGGATATAATGACTTTGTAATTATTAAAAGAGGGTTACAAAAGTTTAAGCCCGTTGAAAGGGTACAACGTTCAGCCCCTCCCGTTGTTATGCGTGGCAATTGGGTAAACTCTATATTTGCACATAATGAAGGGGGTATAGAAATATTTATAGATGAAGAATGCAGTAAAACAATAAACGATTATTTATATTTGAAAGAAGATTCAGACGGCACAAAATCTAAGTCGAAAGTAAAAGACCCAGAAACAGGTATTACTTATGAGAAATACGGGCATACATCAGATGCGAATGATTATCTTCTTTGCTCCGCTTTTGCCCAAGACTTCACGGCGTATCAACGTGGGGGCATAACGCGCACCCCAACCACAGGCAAAAATGTCTCTAAAAATAATTATTAAAAATAAACGAACTATTTTAGTACTTTTACGGCAAATTTTATTTAATGGATAGCTTTTTATTTATAGGCGACTATTACAAGCAAATACAGGCAGATGCTTTAACGCAAATAATAGGCGGCAGCAATCAAATATTAGAAGCCATACAACGTGCGGCAGTAGAAGAATGTATCAGCTATCTAAAACAGAAATACGATACAACACTTGAGTTTGAGCCGGTAACTCAACATAACCGCACTTTATCCTATTTGGCAGAAAACACGGTTTATCTTAATGCCATAACTTACGACCCAACAGCTACCTACGCATTGAACGCCTATACGCTATACAATGGAAGCGTCTATGAATGTAGTTTAGCCATTACGATACCTGAAACATTTAATCCCGAACATTGGACTTTATTAGGGTTGCAATACGATTTGTTTTATGCGATACTGCCTTACCCAACATTCAACTATCAATCCTTTTATAATGTCGGCGAGCAAGTATTTTGGCGCAATAAAACATACACGGCTTTATTGCAGACGCAAGTGTTGGGGCATGATGATAAATTACAAATCAACCAAGCTGCAACCGACACAATTTTGAACGTATTCCCTGATGACCCCGTTAATGGGGTAAAGTATTGGGGTGATGGTGTCGATTATAGCGTGCCAGCAAATACGGATTTATCAAATACGACCTATTGGGCAAGTGGCGACAATAGAGACCAGAAATTGTTAATGATTTGCGTGGATATTGCACTTTACCACGTTTACGCAAGGATTGCACCAAGGAACATCCCAGATTTGAGGATACACCGATACATGGGGGATAGTCAGGACAGGGAGAAGGATACGGGCGGAAAAAGGATATTATACCCTACATATTCAGCTTTGGGGTGGTTACAAGCTGCCAGCATCGGTGACGATATTACGCCCGAACTTCCACTATTGCAGCCAGCGCAAGGCGGCAGGGTAAGGTTTGGCGGCAACTTCAAAAATATAAATTCATATTAAATGGGCGCACCTAATAACAACGGCTTTGTAGGCTTCCTTAAATCTATCAATCCATTTGGAAATGATAACAATAGCCCCGCGCTAGTAAAAAAGGATTTACGCGGATATATAGCCCCCGTACAGTTACAGCGTTTAAGGGCTGACGTTTTATCGTGGCGTGATATAATGGCTGAATCGGAGAATGTATGGTTTCCACACAGGGTTAAAGCTCAACGCTTATTCATTGATACTATTAATAACGCTCAGGTGTTTGCGTGTATTGAAAGGAGAAAAGAATTAACAATTTTGCGTAAGTGGGAATTTATGGATAAGCACGGTAAGATAGATGAATACACAACTGATTTATTAACCGATACTATCAACGGACGCAACCAAAATAAAGAGTGGTTTAATAAATTTATTTCTTACTCCCTCGATGCTATGTATTATGGCTATACATTAATAACATTGGGTGATATAGTAAACGATAGCTTTCCCAATATTGACATAATTAAGCGATGGAATGTTTCGCCTGACAGATTGAATGTAACTAGCTATATCTATTCATTGAGCGGGGCTAACTTTATGGAAGAGCCATATAAGAATTGGCATGTGTACATTGACACTCCTAATGATATTGGTAGTAGTAAAAGTGGATTTGGATTATTGTATAAAGTTGGAATTTACGAAATCTTTTTGCGTAATATTTTGGGATTCAACGGTGACTTTGTAGAATTGTACTCACAGCCTTACAGGGTAGGTAAGACTACTAAGACAACGGAAGGAGAAAGAGCCGAGCTAGCAACAGCCTTGCAGCAAATGGGTAGTGCAGGGTGGGCATTGATAGACCCAGAGGATGAGATTACCTTTTTGGAAACAGCATTAGGCGGCACGGGTTACCAAGGGTACGATAATTTTGAGCAACGACTTGAAAAGAAGATAAGTAAGATTATTTTGGGTCACGCCGATGCGATGGATAGTGTGCCGGGAAAATTGGGAGCGGGTCAGCAAGGCGGGCAAAAATCTCCCGTGGAACAAGCAATGGATGATAAGGCAACTAAGGACGGTAGTTTTGCCCAGAACGTGGTTAATACCAAGCTGTTTGAAAACCTTAGAAACTTAGGCTTTCCGATTCCACCCGAAACGGTAGCCGTATTAAAAAATGATGCCGAGGTGAAGGAATTTAACGACAGCGTAATAGACCAAGCCGTTAAGATGCAATCGGCGGGGCTTACTATGGATGCCAAATATTTTACAAAGACTACTGGGATTCCCGTTGCTGCACCAGCGTTACCAATGCCTTCATTTACGCCGAGCATTAAAAACAAATTGGAAAAAATTTATAATAAACATTCGCATGATTAAGAAACTAATTGAAAAGTATAAGTCTTACAGAAAACGTAAGTTGCAAACAAAAGCCTATAAAGAGATTACGACAGCTTTGGCGAGCAATCCGACCATACTTTCCGAAAAGAAACTGCAATTTGAGAAAATATTTGGCATTGACAGCAAGACAAGAACTAGGGAACAATGGGCAAACCTTGTGAGGGTTTACGGTATTGCCACGGTGGCGGAAAAAGAAGGATTAACGGAACGTGAAGTAAATTTGAAGTGTACCGAAAGTTTTAGCATGAGGTTGAAAAGGGAGTTTAAAGAAAAACAAAAAGATGCCTAAGGAAAAGGAAACACCCAAGATGAAATACACCGAGGCGCAAGTCGCAAGCTTGCTGCATGGTATTTTCACGGGTGAAGTTGACGAGTACAATATCCCAGAAGAATTGTACAGCGCAATTTCAGACTACCTTTTGAAAGCACTTTATGATGGCTTTGGTGGTACTTTGGCAGACTTTGAGGGCAAGGATTATGAGTTGTTGAACGAGTTACGGGAAAATATCTATATGTTTTCGGCGGCTAAGTCCTACCAGCAACTAAAGGATATTGGTAGTTTGATGTTCGATGAAAACGGCGATAGGGTAAGCATCAATGACTTTTCAAAGTTAGGTGCAGAAAGATTTGATACATGGAACGATGCCTACGGACGGACGGAATACAATACAGCCGTAGCCAGTGCCGAAATGGCTGGTAAATGGAATGAAGTTGAACGCAACAAAGATTTATTGCCGTACCTTCGCTACAGCACCATTGGGGATGCTTGCGATATTTGCGCACCATTGGACGGCATGACAGCTAAGGTTGATGATGCTATTTGGAACACGGTAACACCACCAAACCATTTCAACTGCCTTTGTGTGCTTACCCAAGAAGAGGCAGATATAGAAGAAACGCCAACAGACGAAAAGGATGCTATCTTTGCAAAGGTGGACAAAGAAATGGATGATACTTTTAAATTTAATCCCGGAAAGGAAAAGGTAGTGTTCAGTGAAGACCACCCATATTTCCAAGTTCCAAAAGAAGATAGGGAGTATGCAGAGAATAATTTTAATCTTCCAATACCAAAAACAGACAAATGATAACAACAAGCAAAAACCCTCACAGGTGGGATAAAATTATTGTTACCGCTATCATGGTATCAATGTTTGTTTTATTGGCAGTTTTAAAATACCTTGCAAGTAATGGATAAGAAAATAGCGGAATTAAAAATGGCGGCAATGATACTGCTGACGCAGCCTCACGAGGAAAGCGAGCCTTACGCTATTTTGAAAAGCATGGAAGAAAGGTGTTATCAAATAGTAGAGACGTGTTTTAAGGCAGGGTATAGACAAAGAGACGGCGAGTTAATTATTAATCAAACAGAAAATGTCGACTAAGTTTAATTTTGAGGAAGTGATAAAACGCCTGCAAGCGGCGGAACGTGAGACTTTAGTACTATTGAGTAATCAAGCGCAGAATTATTTCCTATCTTCGTTCAAGAATCAGGGGTTCGATGGGAAGCCGTGGCAGGAGGTGCAAAGAAGGAATAGCGGCAAAGACCCCCGCACTGGCAAACAATACCCTGCATATCTTTATCCTAAGACTAAAGGGCTACAACGGCGTACTTCGCCGATATTGGTTGGTGCGGGATTTAAGATAAGGGGCGGCACGTTGCGAAGGGCGGTAAGTAGCATGGCAGACACGGCGCAGATAACAACAAGCGGTGGCGGTGGTACTAGTAAGTTAAGGATGGTGGTAGATTTGGATTATGCCAAATACAATAATGAAGGCGGCGGACATTTGCCAAAAAGACAATTCGTAGGACAAACGGCGCAATTGACAGAAATGCAATTGGCTAAGATTAAGGAAATAACTAAAAGGATATTTAAGTAACATGGCAGGAATCAAACAACCTTTGCAGGATGTATTGGCGCAACTTGCTGCTATCCAAGTGACAAACATGGATAATCAAGTTGGTAACTTATACTCCCGTGTATGGAACAACCAACTGCAATACATGGATGATGGCAGTGGGGATGTATTCCCACGACCAGCCGCATTTGTGGAAGTGGTTAGCCCTGCACAATACGAAGCCATTGGATTAGGTTTTAGGTCAGCCGACTTGGGTTTTCGTATCCATCTTATACACGACTTCTATAACCAAGATGGAACGATGGAGCAAGATTTAGGAATATTCGACTTACGGGATATGATACTTGCAAATCACAACAACCCCGTTAATCCGGGGCTATCGCTATTTTGCCCAACAGCTTGCGGTGCGATGGTATGCGTAAGCGAAACGCAGGATTATTCACACAAAAATATTTATCACTACATATTGGATTTTGTTTGTAATTTTACCGACAGCAAAGGCAGTGGTTACGATACTGATGCAGGGCAGTTTGATGATACGCCTAATCCAAATATGGATACACAGATAACGGCAACTATTGGTGAAAGCGCAGCGAATATTCCAGATACAAGTTACTTTATAATACCCACAAATTAGAATAAAATGCAAAGTTATATAGCAATTGGAGGCGCAATAGACGGTGAGGTATTTGAAAAAACCAAACTGCAAGAAGGAGGCGATATTACAATTGATGAATACGCAAAAACAAATAAGGTAATCATGGCTTATAGACAACAACAGCCTTATTACAAACAGATTTACAATATTGATAGCGTAAACAAAACGCTCGTATTTTCACACGATGTAAAATAATTAAGTAATGGCACGAAGTGTAGCAACAATACAAACTCAAATACAAACACAACTCGTTGCAAACCTTGCAGCGGTAGGGATTACTTTGGATACTACCCAATGGAGCAAACGCAGTATCCTTAGGGCGTTGTGTAACACATTTGCCGTTTGTGCCGCTTTCATAGAACAATTAATGGATGTGTTGCAACTATCAATCGAAACAACGGTAAGCCAAGCCGCTGCACCTTCGGCTACATGGTTGCAGTTAAAGATGTTTCTGTTTCAATACTCGTCCACAAATCCGCAAATACTGCAATTGATAAACACCGTTATTCAATACCCAGTGATTGATGCCACCCTGCAAATAATTACAGGGTGCAGCGTTACTAGCAGCGTAAGTAATGAAGTAGTTATAAAAGTCGCAAAAGGTAATCCATTTGTAGCATTGGCAAGCGGGGAACTTTCAGCGGCTCAGGGATATGTCAATGAGTTTGGGGCGGCTGGAATAAAATACACGGTTGTTTCTTTAAACAGCGACAAGATTTATATCAATGCAAATATTTACTATAAAGGTCAATACTCGGCGGTAATACAGGCTAATGTTATTGCAGCCCTTAATACCTTCTTGCAGAATATTGCAACAACAAATTTAACTACTAATCTTTCAACAAACGGGGCTGTAAAGATTAGTGATATTGAGAGTACCATAAGAAGTGTCACTGGGGTCAATGACGTGGTATTGTTGAATGTTTCCGCAAGACCCGACAGTGCAGTTTTCAGCGCAAGTGTAAACCTTGTTTTGAATCAAACGCTACTAAGTAGGCAATGGCTGCCTATTGCGGGTTATACGGTACAGGAGACAACAACCGGGAAAACATTCGCTGATTCTCTAAACTTTATTCCGCAATAATGAGTTTTTACGACTTAGACATATCGAAGCAAGCGAAAATATTGTTGCCGCCTGATAAGCGGTTTAATAATACGATTGCCATTCTCACAGCCTTATTGTCGCCATTGCAATGGGCGCATGATTTACTGTTTAATTCGTATTATGTAGGCAGTTCCGCTCCAGCATACGCTCCAGGTACTTACAACTATCAAGACGAAGTTATTTACAACAAACAAGTTTACAGCAGTTTGATTGATAACAATACTGATGCACCAACGACGAGCAATTGGATATTGATACAAAATAATTTCATAGGCGTGAAGGAAAGGGCGTTGTATAATGGCAACAAACTTATACTTGAATATGCTTGCAATAAGGAATTTGGCACTACATTTAGGCAGCCCAATGACCCCGTTAATCCAACACCTAGCGACATTTACATAACCAACGTTGCAGCTACATTAACGGGCTTTAGGGTAGGTAGTACGGAATTAGGCAGTAGTAGCGTTGGGGCAAGTGGGGCAAGTGCAAGCATTGGCGGTTTGACACCGTTTGTTTATATAAACAATTTTACGGTAAACATACCTACAGCATTAGCAACGGCTTTGGGATCTAATTATGTAGCAATAGTTAGCAGCTTTGTTGGGCAATATGCAGCAGCAAGTGTCAACT
>Ga0208614_1000679_pt1 | contig 9661 bp, 27 predicted proteins | sample CryBogCBE23Jun09_FD_184554 | JGI IMG/M metagenome (GOLD analysis project Ga0208614, IMG submission 184554) | Freshwater microbial communities from Crystal Bog, Wisconsin, USA - CBE23Jun09 (SPAdes) | ecosystem: Environmental > Aquatic > Freshwater > Lake | place: Crystal Bog, Wisconsin, USA...
ATCCTTGGGCTTACAGAAAAAACGGTGCTGGCGTTGTGTCGGCCGCGAATTCTTTTGTATTTGTAGCCGTGACTTTTAAATTTTTCTTTGACTTCTTCCAGTAACTCGTCTTTTGCTACCAAGTAGTTGTGCATCAGTCGGTTACGGTACCAGTAACCAAACACAAACGGCGGAATTGGCAGATCCTGCGTGGGAAATTTGAGTGGTTCGCAGGTTGGAATAGAGAACGCTGAGCGGTCGCGTTGCATTTTGAGGGATTTCCCAACCAGTTCTTTTAGTTTTACGGGCTTAAGAGGGCGCTTAAAGACCTTTTTGCCCAGGTACTCATGCGTGCGCTTGCGGTACTTCGGTGTCTCCAACAAAAACTCGACGTTTTCATCCGCGCGCAGTACCATGAAATCATTTAAGTGGACCAAGTAGCAGTTCTCAGAGAAATACTCCTGCACCAACTTGACCTTTACGGGGTTACCTTTTTGGTCAAACACGTAGTCGCCTACCGCCAGTTGGTTCGCTGGTTTCCAGTAATCAAGGGTTAGTATTTTTTCGTTCGCTAAAATCGCCATACAAGTTTTCTTGGACCCAGAAGTCCAGCCAGCGCCCAAGCGGCACTCTAATTTTTTTGATGATTGGTACGGGGAGCTTACCGATGTTGACGTTTTCATTAATCTTTAAACGAAAACTTAAATACTTCATCGTTTCCTGATCAAATATTTCTGCGGGTGCGTCTGCCGTTCCAAAGTAATCGGCGGTGCACACAGCGACACGAATCCCTACGATTCGTTTGTCCTCGTTTTCCAGTGCTCCCTGAATTTGGTACACATATAAGCTCATACCTCTATTAATACAAATTTTTTAATTTTGTGCCCTAATCTTCCAAAAATATTTCTAAAAGACACAGAAGACATAGTAGCGCGTCGTTTTTACTCCTCCCAGGTATATCTTATTTATTTTTTTAAAAAAATAAAAAAATAATAAATAAGGGTGTCTTCTATGTCTTCTGGTACAAATTTCACATTGTGAAATATTTTGTTGCAAAAAAACAACACTTTTGCCAGATTTTTCAAAAAAAATTTTTGGGGGGTCAGTGTTTTTAAAAAATGGCGGGATTTCTGTGAGCTGCGGATTTGTGGGGCCCCCTGCACCAAGTTGGTGCACAGGACCCAAAAAGGGGTATGTGGTTTTTAAACAACACCCCTATGCACCACTTTGGTGCACGTAGTTAGTCAGTGCTCACTTACATAGCGCGAAGTGAGTGCTTACTTACATCGATGTGAGTGAGTGCTTACTTCCCAAACTGGTAGTGAGCGCTCACTTACACAGACTGGCACGCTTATTGCCTAGCAAGAACCGTGCCAACGTGCGCCCGATGAGAATGATTCTCATTCGCATTTAGGTGGGGCCCCAGCTTGTCAATTAGGGAAAACCCTAGTGTTGCGTAAACGCCACATTGCGGGTCTGTCAATTAGGGAAAACCCTGATGTTGTTTTTAGGCAACGCGGGCGCGAAACCTGACAGGTGGTGTGGGCGTAAAACCCCGATAGAGCACTTTCCCACGCCTCCCCACTTCCTCCCACTCATTCCCACGATGTGAAAAGGCCATTTAAACGCGATTAGAGGCACCTAGGAGACGAGATAATCCCTCGGAATACCCCAGCACCATCCCCATCGCGTTCGTTGATTCTACGAGGTGCCCCAGTAACTACAAGGCGCGCAGGGCAGTATTTTTTAGGTAACAAGGGCGGATTAATTATTTTAAAAAAGTTGTTGACATTTTGCTAAAAGGTCATTATAGTTATACATATTGGAAGGGCGGTGCTAATCACCGCAAGTGCAGAGTAAGGCAGTAAGTGACATGACCCACTGAACACGCCAAGTACCGCAACACTATAAATTACGGCAAACCTAGCGGATAGATAACGCGCTAGATGGTGGGGTGAGGAAGTGCTCTAGCCCACTAGATAGTATGCTCAAAGCGCATTGATACACAGTGCGCTTGAGGCAATACTAACTAACCAACACAGAGGACTAATATGACAACAATATACGTAGTAATGAGTCGTGAGTTACTTGAGGACGGCGACTGGCACACAGAGGCGGTCAAGGCATTCTCAAGTGACGAGAAGGCGCAAAATTACACGGACTTTTTGCTCACCATGGAATGGAGCAATGACGAGGAGTTTTACATCGAAGAGATTACACTAGAGGACTGATACCATGACAACAAGCAAGTACACCATCAACGTAGGCCTGAATAACCCCGTGACCGGCGCGGAGAACTCCCTGACGGACACCATCAATCAAACCCTTAACGTGGCGCGCAACGTGACTAACATCGCGGTCAAACAGTCAGACACGGAGCGCACGCTGATAGTTGACTTCGACGTCATTTACGGCTCATTACGTGACCTTAGCGACTTACTGCAACAGGACTGCGTCGCGGTGTACGACCATGACGTCAGTCAGGGCTTTTTAATCGGCTCCAGCGCGTTAAAATGGGGGGAGTTTAACGTAGATTACTTTTTATTTATATAGGGTTTTCCCTTATTTACAATTTAACAAAACGTCGCGATAATTAATACATCAACACAACGAAAGAACTTAACATGAACTACTCTTTAGATGACGACCAGTTAAAAGCACGCGACAGACTGGTGGCGTACATGGTGTCTATCAACGACGTCAACGGCGCGGTGTACGCCCACGCATTGCAAAACATTAGTTCAGCGCACGGCGTCTACTGGTTACGTAGGGAGCCCAAGCAGTTGTATGACGAGGCAGTTGATTACTTGAAGGCATGTGAAAACAGATTAAAACAATGCGCTGAGCGTGTTGTGAAGGCGCACACAGTCGCGCCAACACGCGACGAGGTAGAGAGAAGGGAGCTGTACCGGACGGGTCTCATGAGAGACTACCAACAGTCACAATCCCGCGGATGGTCAACAGATTAAGGAGATAGACAATGTTTTATATTATGCTAGGCAGTTCAGTAGTGGCGCGCTTTTATAACGAGACACAGGCGCAAGCCTATTTGCGCAACATCAGCGCCGATGAGTTAGAGGTGTGGGACTACCACATCGCAGTTCAACCCTATTAATTGAGAGGATATCACCATGGACTACACATACGCAATTGAATTCTTTGATCCTGACAGCTCAGGTTCCCAATGGGACACCATACAGGCGGACTGTATCGCGCAGGCGGTGCGCCTATTCAAACTCGGCAGACCGCTTGCCAAGGTTTACGCGGTATTTGTTGAACACGCCGAATCCAGTGACTACTACGAGGAGCAATAACATGACCATTAAAAAATACAAAGCATACGCCACGATGAGCGTTACCCTTGTGACAGAGTTTGAGTTGGACGACGCCTCCGGCATTGACCCATTAGATTACGCCAAGGACATCGACGGCGCGGAGTTCAAGGAGATAGACGACTCCGGTGACTGGAACGTGTACGATGTGTACCCCGTCGACCAGTTAAATAGATTCTTCGGGGGTGTCAGTCCCGTTGACCAGTTAAACGCAATTATTGAAGGAGTTAAACATGCCTAAGTACATCGTTGAGACAGAGTTTTTATATGGGTGGGAGAATGTATGGACACACGGCGACACCAACGAGCCGACTGTGTACGACACCTACGAACAGGCGCGCTCAGCGCTCGAGGACTTCATTGCTGATACCATCATTGATTTTGAACAGGGCAATCTTGAGGAGCCCTACGACATTGAGCAGTACAGAATAACGGAGATAGAGGGATGACAAACAAATACATCGACGAAGAGGTGGCCATCGAGGTGGCGTGGCAACTCGAAAAGCAATTCCAAAATATGCCACGGGCAGGCGCACGGCACATTATCTGCCAAATTGCTGAGGCAATTATCGCGGAGTGTGTGGTAAACTCGGACACCGAAGACATCGACGAGGTTATCGACGCCTACTTATCTGAAAGGGGATACAAATGAGAGCATCCATACACGACGTACGGCTTACTAATCGGGTCACCATTACATTAATTTTTAATCTTGATACCAACGGGTGGATTATCATTAATAACGGCACCAACGGCTCAATACGCGGTCGTATGAGTGACACAAACACACTCGAGCGCACACACCATTACTTTTGGATTGGCACGCGCGAGTATGAGTTAGTAGTAGACCCCACGGAGGACGGCACGGCGTGGGAGTCATTCAGTTTTTTTGACATCAAAAAGCAATCCTACATTGAAGGAGCGGAAGGACAAATATGAAACGCAACCATAGACTAGCATTCAACGCACTCAAAAAGATTGGTGCGCCGGTGTACGAGCGCAGTGACATTGAGAACTTTCAGATTAGCGCGGAGGGTTTAGGGTCAAACGCCTACAAGGGATATAACCCCAATGAGGCATGGGCATCATACTGGGATAGTTGCTACATCAACCCATTGATTGAGGCAATACTAAAGAGGTACGGGCTCCACGCCGAATGGATTAACGCAGGAGAAATAGGGGTATACTATGATTAAAGAAGAGATACACGACGACCTGAGGGACACGGATGATGGTATAACGGGGCGCGTGGTGTACACATACACTTCCCCAACTCATTGGTCGCCCGAGGGTATTTGTCGGGTAATAGTCCACTACGGATGGTACGATAGACCCGCCGTGAGCATGAGCTGGGGTAGTGGTGGGGTCAACAAAGGCTTTACAACACGTGAGGTAGCCGATGCCATGTCCGAGGCATTCAGTATGGCATCAAGGCGTTTAGAGCAGTTAGAGCAAACACATTGTTAAACAACGAAAGGATTACCATGACAGACATTACTAAACTAATAGCATTCGAGAGCGGTGACTTGGACGACGACGCAACTGTTGACCTCTTCCAAGACCTTATCAACTCAGGCCTTGCGTATCAGCTCCAAGGGTTCTACGGACGCACCGCGGAGGCGCTTATTGAGGCAGGCCTATGCACACGTCGCGGAGGTGCCCATGTGTAACGGCAACTGCAATCAAGGACGGCTCTGTAACTGCAACAAACAAACCACAACAAGGGACTTGCTTTACGCCACGATTTTCAGTATAATAACAGGTGTGGTGCTCGCATTAACATACATTTACCGAACAGGAGGATTTTAAAATGGAACTAACAATCAATACAGTAGTTGACGAACTTGGCAAAGTAAACGAGGCAATCGCTGAACTTGAGGCGACCGCCAGTAAACTCAAGGCAGAACTCAAGGCGCGCGGTGTTGGCGTCTACGAGGGCTCAGCGTACAGCGCCGAGGTACAGGAGTACGACCGCGAGAATATCAGCGCGCCACTGGTACGCAAACTCGCCGACGAGGACTTCGTCAAGCAAGTAACAGTTACACAGCACGTCAAGGCGGTAGTGGTGGCAAGACTGGGGGTGTAGTATGATAATGCTCCATGACCTCATCGCTGACCAATTAAACCACGGCAAAGACCCCGCGGATATTGTGGCGGTTCTCGGGTTTGAGATTGGTGAACTGCTAAGTTTCTCCTCCCGCGAGGAGGACTTATGCTTCGACGCGCTCTTACACTTTTTTATAGGCAACATCCACAAAGGCAGATTTTACGACCAACAGGAGAATGACAATGCACGGACTACAAACAATGAAGCACCTCAACGAACAAAAAATAGCAACGGAGATTCTAAAAAGAAAAGACCCCAACGCCGAAGCAAAGCGACTACAAAAGACGCTTGATGATTACTACAAATCCAAGAACTATGCTCAGGTATAAGGTACTAGACGAGGACGGGGAGACACTTCGCATTCTTGGCAGTAAGGAGGAGTGCGAGGTGTACAAGCGCACGGGTTGTAAGGTGGTGGTACTCCCACGCCCCAAACCCGTGAACCGCTACTTAGTAGCACTAACCAAGGTAGGGGAGGCACCATTTTGAAAGTACCACTAAGCATTGGCCTGATACTATCATCCAAGGCGGTAGTGGACGGCGTGGCCTCCGCCCCTACCTTGCTTTTCGCAATTGCCTGTGTTGTACTGCTTACCACGGAGTGTAAAGATGGAAAATGATATTTTAACGGATTACTTACAGGGCATGATACGCGAGGACATACCGCCTCTTAGCCGAGAGCGCGAGTATGAGCTATCCAAGCAAATTCATGCCGGCAGTCAGGAGGCACTGGACGAGCTCGTTTTGCATAACCTACGACTTGTGGTGTACATCGTCTCCAAGATGACCGCGTGGAAGCACTCCGCGGTGCCCGTGGAGGACTTAGTGGGCTTCGGTAACGAGGCGCTGATACGAAGCGCCAAGGTATGGAAGCCAACCAAGGGCGCAGGCTTCGCCTCATTCGCGGGCAACTTCATCAAGCGCGCGGTGACACGCGAACTGGAGAACCTCGAGCGTTTGATACGTTTGCCAGTGAATGTAGTCGAGGACATCCGACGCCTGAACTATAAAGAACAACGCCTCATGCAGGCGCTCGGGCGTAAGCCTACAACCAAGGAGCTCGCGCAGGCCATGAACATTAGTGAGGGTAGAATCAACCAGTTACGTGGGTACGTAATACGCGAACCCATTAGTTTAGAATCATATTTAATTGACAAGGAGGAGGAATCCGATGAGTGAAACACTACAACTGACACCTGAGCAACGCAAGGCGTATGACCGCTACATTCGTTGCCGAGACAGAATGAGGCTCGTACCAACCAAGGAAAACAGGGCGTTCCCGTTCATTCCCCAGTCGGACACGGCGGGATGCGTGGACGTCGAGGGGCTGAACCACCCATTATTTATTGTGAACGACGCGTGGTTGGAGTACAAGGAGGCCTTTCAGGCGTGGCTGGACATCGAGCCAGCGTTTCGTGACCAAGAGCGCCTACGTGCCAGCCGTGGCGACTACGGCAAACCTGATAACTGGGAGGAGAAATGATAAAGGTAACGCTAGACTTCAACGACATCATGCAACTGCAAAAGAAATTTGTTGCGTTCGTACAGGAATCCGAGCCCGACCTTGACTTCTCCATGAACGACATGGGCACGTTTAGGGACTACCGCGTTTTGGAGTTATGGGTGCTATGGTTCAGGGCGTGTTTGAGCACTGTGCAGTTAATTAATAGGGGGGAATTAGATGGATGACAAGATCGCGGTAATGCACGACATCCTTGACAAGGACGGCAACCTCGTTAAGATTAGCGCGCATGAGATAGACGGGGAGCATATTTTTGACGCGCTGTGGGATGAACGCGACAAGCAGACCCATGAGAACCGCCAAGAGTTTCGGAAATGGGTGGCAAACATGTTGCGCAACAAGGGTTATAAGACCCCGCATTGATGCGTAGGAGGCGTTTTTTCCAGTGGTCTAAGGGGGTAGTAGCCAAAAAGGAAAAAACGTCTCTAAACGCGTTTTGAGAAGAGTGCATTTCACAATGTGAAATTTGTACCAGAAGACATAGTAGCGCGCCATTTTTACTCATTCCCCATATATCTTATTTATTTTTTTAAAAAAATAAAAAAATAATAAATAAGGGTGTCTTCTATGTCTTCTGTGTCTTTTAATAGGGAAAAACTATGGAAAACGCACCCGCTAATAGCTTTTAGTTATATAGAAAAATTTATTTTTTGGACAGCGACACCGCTTGGCCAAAATGTGTATTAATATATGTGTGTACCAAAACACAGAAAAAGGACGACGATGAAGAAATTTTTTAGGTACGACCAAAACAATTCAGGTGGTGATTTTATTGTTGACGACAAGGTCACCATCGATGTTTGGATTGAGGCGCACAACAGCGACGAGGCGGACACAGTGGCAGAAAAGCTCGGCATTTACTTCGATGGTGTGGCAACAGGCGCCGACTGTGGCTGTTGCGGGGATAGATGGGACAGAGCAAGTAAGGAGGGCGAGTACTCACCCAAAGTCGACACTTGGGCGCACAGATGGGTCGAAAAAGGCGAGCCACACACCCGTATTTACTACGCAGATGGTAGGGTAGACGAGATTATTATGAAAGTGAGCGATTTATGAAAGCATTTCCAACAGACCAATTTTTTGTTACACCTCATGGGACATTAAATCAAGTAAAAAGTATACAAGAAGGCATGGATTTAAGAGATTACTTTGCTACTGAAGCAATGGCATATTGGCTTCATTATCCAATTGAATTAAACGACATGAACAGAGTAGCAAAAAAAGCATACGAAATGGCAGATGCAATGATGAAAGCGAGAGAACAATGAAAGATATATGGGATTTTTTAGATGATGTCGTTGATATTATAGGCGCATTATTTTTTTCTGTATTACTTGTGGTTTCATTGTTTTGTGTTGTTGGTGGGCTTATTTATTGTGGTTGGCTTTTATTATTAAGTCCTCAAGACAAAGAAGCACGTAGGCAGGCTGAAATAGCAGAAGCCACACCGCATAAGTACGCAGAAGTTGATGGTTGTACTGTTTACACATGGGTAGCAAATGGACGCAATCATTACTTTACTAAATGCCCAACAAAGGTAACAACAGAGAGCCATCATACGGAGTATTGTGGTAAGGCATGTAGTAAAGACATCACAGAAACAATCGAAACAACACGATAAATTAAACCTATAGGTTAAAGATTCAATACAAAAATTAAACCTATAGGTTAAAGAAAGTGAGTGAGGAATGACAAATTACGTTTTTACACACCCACCAGCAAAAGCAGGTTGTTGGGTTATTGGTGGTGATTTAAATGTTTTTGTTTGCAAAAAACCAAACTGGTTCCATAAAAAGATGACCAAGTTTTTCTTTGGTTGGGACTGGAAAGATGGGGATTTTGAAACACAATTAAGGAAAGCGAACGAAAAATGAAATTTAACTATGGTGAATCGTGGGAATATGAAAAATTAAGGTTGGAAAACTGGCACGAATGGTTTGCTTGGCGTCCAGTGCGGGTTGGTAATCGTGACTGTAGGTGGCTAGAAAAAGTGCAACGCAAGGGTAAATACATATACTACGGCATTGACTCATGTTGGCTTTGGGAATATAAGGAGATTGAGAAATGAACAACATAAATGATTGGGCATGGAAAATCATTCGTGCTTGTGGTTTATCAACCGCAAATTCCGACATTAATGTTTTTAAATTACATGAATATATTACAGAGATGATTTACACACCTCGATTTAAAGAATTTCCTGTTGGCAATTTTGTTATGCGGTTTTACAAAACAGACCATGTATGGACTTGCACAGTCACAGAAGATATGTTGGATGAAGCAATTAAAATTGCAAAACCATTGTCAGAAGAATATATTCAATCAGAATGGGAAAGACTTGGAAAGAAAGCGAACGAAAAATGACAGCAAATGAACTAGCAGACGAATTAACAAAAATGTTCAGGGGCGAAGAATATGATAGGCTTATTCACGAAATACCCGATATGCTACGACAACAAGAAGCAGAATTGAACGAAGCAGGGCATATGATTTGTATGTTGCGATGGGAAATAGGGGAGTTAAAACAAATCATTGATGCAAACAATTTACAGTTAAATATTGGACAGTTGAAAAAAGAACTAGCACTACAAAGGCTATCTGATTTTAGTCAAGAGATTGATGCTGAACTAAAAAAAGCGAGTGAAAAATGACAGCAAATGAACTAGCAGACGCAATGGGAATTCGTGCATCAATTCGCAGACAAGCAACGAGCCGTAAAAG
>Ga0208614_1000682_pt1 | contig 9626 bp, 8 predicted proteins | sample CryBogCBE23Jun09_FD_184554 | JGI IMG/M metagenome (GOLD analysis project Ga0208614, IMG submission 184554) | Freshwater microbial communities from Crystal Bog, Wisconsin, USA - CBE23Jun09 (SPAdes) | ecosystem: Environmental > Aquatic > Freshwater > Lake | place: Crystal Bog, Wisconsin, USA...
TGCGTTGGTGCTCGAGAGGATCCTCGAGGTGGAGCATACGCATAACTTCTTGGTAGACATCTTCTGGTAACTTGAAGAGAACCATTTCGTTACAACTAACACAGCCTTCAAACTTGCCCGAGCTCATTTTGCCTAGTCCTTCAAAGCTAATTCCTAATTCACTAGCTTTAACTGGCTCATAACCCAATGCCATACGTTTGTCGATACTGTCGTAAGTATTGGTTGTTGATAACCAACACAAGTGCATTCCGGGGATTGTGCCCACCGGAATCTCGGGCAATGCACTATTTGCCCACTTGTCTCTAAACGCATCAAGGCGTTCACGACGTGCAATGTCATCAGGAGCGGCTGTTGTAGCACGCTCAATTACTTCTTGTGCTCGATCGGCCATGCGATCATCTAAGTCACGTTTAATTCTTGTATTTGCCATTTTGTTTATCCTCTATTTTGGCGGTCATATTGCGCATATGCCCGGATCATTTTGTTTCGTTTCTCAATATCGTCCCACGCACCAGCGTCTCTAATAGCCTGCACACGCTCAGGGCTTAATCTGATTGTGCCGGGCTTGACGCCATCGTTAGCTACTCTGCTAGAAGCCGTTGGGCCTGCTGAGCGCTTAGCTTGTTTACCACCTTGCGATGTATAACGGTGTGGTAAACGTGCCGATAGACGATTATCGAGTTCTTCCCAGTACTCAGGATCCGCTGGATCCCATCCGTCTGTGGCTAACTCTTGATCTATTACTTTGGCAATTCTACTATCTGTATCTCGAGCTTGTGGATCATACCAGCTGTTCTTTTTTAGCCACTTTGTAGCGTTTTGTTGAACTTCTGTGCTGATCTCGTTAGGCACATTTTGCTTAGGTGCCTTAGCTTGCTCGAGTTGTTGTTTTTTATAGGCTTGGGCTTGCTGTAAACGCTGTTTAGCGTCTGTCAACTGCTCCAAATAATCCACTTGACCAGCGGCATCACCAGTTTGGGCTGCTTGCAGCATCTTTAGCTTGGCATATTCGACTTTAGCGGCTTCATCTTCGATAGCCTTGTCGATTTGTGCAAACTGATACGATGATGCGGTGCTTTCCACTGCGGCTAAACGACGAGCAAGCTCTTCGTTGCGGCGTTCAAGTGCTGTAATCTTGTTTTTAGCAGAGATTTCGCGTTGTTTCTTAAGCTCTTTCTTTAATTTGCGTTCTTCACGCCGAGCTTCGCGAATTGCCTCACGTTCTTCATCAGTTTCGCCTTCTTCTGCGGCCTCATCATCAGCTGCAGCATGAAGTTCTTCATCTTCTTCGTCGTGATCTTCGTCTTTTTCTACTTTTTTGGTCTTTTTGCCTTCGTTTTCGTCTCCAATTTCTTCTGGAAACTCAACTTTAGCTAAGATAGAACCATCTTCTTGTTCCTTGATGGGAACATCTTTTTCATTTTCTGCCATAATTTTCTTTCAAAATTAGTCTACAAACGCCTTCATCTTCTGCGCATACTCAAAACTGCGAATGCGAGAGATAATTTCACGTGCCTGAAGGGTAATAAACACCACGGGGGCGCCATCATCGTCAGGATTAATAACAAAACGGTCACCGCCGTACTTGATGGTTCTTACCAAATCGCCAACTTTACACCATGGGCCTTCAATCCAAGGCTCTAAGGTATCAGGCGACTTATATGCAAGGGGACCAATCTGGATTACCTTGGCTACAGTCTCGTTAAAACGTAGGGTTTGTTTGGTTTCATCCACAAGGATGATTCCACCTTTACTGGTTGTCTTTTCGCGGCGCAGTTGCACCAGTACTCTGTCCCCAGCCACATCGACTCCGGGATCTACTTCGGGAAAACACTCTAACTCCGTACGTAAATCTGGTTCGTCTTTTTGATTAATATCAAATGCTGCCATTCGGCGGCCTCCTATGATCTTTACAGATCGTCTTGTTCATCCTCTGTCAAAATTTCGTTTATAATGTCTAGTACTTGCTTGAATCCTTCATAACGACCAACTAATCTTTGGTAGTCGTCAAAAGAATTCACATTATTTCCTGCAGTGACAGCTTCTGCAATTTTTTGTTGTTCGTCGCGCGTACGCGCAATAATTTGTGACAAAAAGTCTTTCATACTCATATTAATGCAATTAGGGCGTAAAATCCGCCCTAAAGATTAATAGAAGTTTCCGCCGCCGATTTCGTTCAAATTCTTATCTGGACCAACTTTGGAATCTTTGGCCATCTTAGCTTGCTTGGCGCCAATCTTCCAGTTGTTATCGCGGTGTGATCCGGAGTTACCGGCGTCAATTGTTTTCTCGCCGGGGCCGCCGCCGGAGCTTTGGATACCAGTTTGTTTGTAGGTTTGACGAAAACCTAATTCATCTTTTGCCATTATTGTTCCTCAGTGGGTGGTTGTGGTTCTTGCTGTTGTGGTTGCGGTTGTTGCTGTTGCTGTTGTTGTGCTGCTGCCGCATTTTGTGCTGCTTGTTGTGATATGTCTGCTTGGTGTTGAAAATACTGCTGCTGCAGGGCAATACCATGCTGACGTAAATCTGCTTGGGCTTGCTGTGATGCTTCTTGAGCCAATTGGTCTTGAGTCTGCTGGCCTTCAATCTGAGATTGAGTTAAAGCAGCACGGGCAGCAATCTCGGCAATACGCTCACGCGATGAATTGTTAAGGTCTGCCATAGCAATTTGAGTGGAGCTACGGTTTGCATCAATGCTAGACTGAACTTGATATTTGAGTTGCAAATCTTGAATCTTCTGTTGCAACTCAGCAATCTTAATCTGATAGTTCTGCGTGTCTTTTTGGTTATCCAGCTGCATACGGGCTTGCGCTTCGCTAGCTTTACGTTTGGTTTCCGCCATCTGTGTTTGCAGAAGAACTTGTGCTGTTGGATCAGCCATAGCAGCTTGTTGCTGTTGTGCTTGCATAGCTTGCTGAACTTTTTGTGCCAACGCTTGAATCTTTTGCACGTATGGTGTTAATGTATCGCGTGCGTCTGAATCGACCATCTGTGATGCCAGAGCCAAAGCCTGTTGTGATTCGATATCCAACGGATTTTCTTGGTGTAGGTTCAGTACATCTTGTCCGCCAGATGCTTGTGCCACATAAGCGCGCATAGATTGCAGATAGTGTAATGTCAAGTGCTGCTTGATGTGCTCTAATGCATGCGGTGCAAATGCAGGCCCAATAACTGGGTTGCCGCCATAAGCTGGGTTTTCTGCGTACTCTAAGTGAACCTTAATGTGCGCTATGTGATCTTGGTCAGGATACGCTGCAGCAGGACGACCCATCGTCATGGCAACGTTCTCTAATGCTGGGTTGGATTCTTTCGCGCCCATTGGGTTTGGCAGAACTTCTTCTACAGCAGGAATCTTTAGTTGCTGCAACACGCGGCGATATACTGCACGCACATCAAACATGCCGGGAGGCGCTGATGTTGCCATTTGCAACAGAGCTTGGTTTTGTGCTAAGCGTTGTGTCTCAGAGAAAATGTTAGGATCGGATACTGGACGCACATCGTTGTTGTACGCAAAGTCACGAACCTTAATCTCTTGGCCGCACTCATTGTCCATCTCGTCAAGGTACCAGTGATTGATACGTGAGATGATTGCCAATGATTTAGCTTGGCTGCGATGCATGCGAGCATGAATGCTGGAGAATACTTTGGCGCCTTGTTCGATCAGCGCTTGGGCTGTTCCAACAGGCATATTGTTGTTTGCTTCGCCAATCTTCTCTTCAGCTGTGGTAACTACACCTTTAGCTGCGTCAGTGAGCCAGCCTAATAGGTTAAACAATACTGAAGATGGTTGGTTGAACGGCATTGGCATTGCCAATTTACGTACATCATCAACGCCGGGCGCGCCTTCAATTTCTACAACTTGGGTGGGTTCAATTCTGTCAGACTGTCCTCCAATGCGTCCACCCTTGAGTTTAAGTAGTGTCTGGCTGTTGTTGATGTGAGCAGCGTCAAGCAAAGCACGCAGAGCACCGGTAAGAGCAGCAGAGAGACCACCGATAAGATGAGGTAATCCAATAGCGTAAGCTCCACGCCAAGGGATGAATTTGAACTCGACATACCAATCCATCTTTTCGAGTTTGTCATCGCCGGCCTCCCAGTTGCGGTATAGAGCAATTACCTTGCTTGTTGTTTCATCAATAGTCATGATGTACGGAGCACGTTTGCCTTCTGTTTCAGGATCATCATCCAGACGCATGAAGCAGGTAATCTCATATACACGACGCAAGCCATCGATATTCTTCGATGGCATGTCTTTGCCTTCAATTTTATTGTTGGCTTCTTCAGAACGGCTTTGTTCTGTTAATGGCGCATCGGAGCTATATTCGCTATCGATGTCTTTATAAATTCCGGCACTAACACGTTGTAAGAACGTATCTTCAGTAATGTCTTGAACTTCTGTTACGCGTTGTGCGGTATAGAAGTTTGTTGATGCATAAGGCAAATAGATGTTATCAATCGGCACCCATTCGCAAGTTGGACGGCGCTGTTCGGTGTCATAACGCCACTTGAGAAATTGGGAACCGCCGAGAGGAAGCTGAGTCAACAGCTGTTCCATCTCGTCACGGTATTCTGGAATCTGTTCAGATAACTGCCAGTTCATAAAGGTTACTTTACGTTCTGCAGTTTCTTCTTTAATGCGGTCTGCTTGGCCTTTGATGTTAGACTTAACAACACCATCGGGTGGCAATAATTCTTTAGATGAAGAAGCAGCAAAGTCAACGCAGGCTTCTGCCATGACAGGGTGCACCACTTTAGATGCGCCATCAAATGTTGCACCACCGGGCGCGTCTTTGCCTAAGCCAGTACGGCGTAAACCTTCTTCGTATTGTTTGTCGCGTTGCTTGCGTGATTCTTTGTCAACATCGATATAATCAAGATACTCAACGGCCAACATCTGTAATGTTGAGTCATCAAGTACTTCTGCCAAGTTCTCATAGAACTCAGGATCTTTTTGAGGACCACGTTTTTCTGTGTAATTAACAACTACAGAACCATCGTCCAATTCAATAACTTCTTGCTCAACTTGATCGGGGTCTAATCCCAACGCATCTTCAATGGCGTCCATTTCCACTTCTTGATCTTGAGCGTCAAGAATATCATCATCATGGCCAAGGCCCGGTAAATGATTTCCAGCTTGAATTGGTAATATTGGATTTGCCATAGATTATTTTAGGAATTCGTAGAATTGGGTGGACATGGTCGTCCTATTAATATTAATGCAATAAACGCACTTAATCCGCCCTATTGGGCATATGGGTTGGCAAATCGACGTCCAGCTATGTCATCTGCATAGTCATAATTGCGGGCCGGCAGGTAATCTAGCTGAATCCAGCCTGAATCCCTCAATACCCGTAATGCTTGTGATAAAGAGTCCACATAGTCATCATGGCCTCCCGCTTCGGGGAACGAACACACTTGGCGCAAGAACCGTTTTGCCCATTCGGCAAACTCGCCCTTTTGTTTTGGATCTTCTGGTATCCAGACTTTTCCTTTGGCTACGAGTGGCGACACAATGTTCAAACGTTGCACTTTATCCGCGCGTCCGGGGTTGTAACCACGCACCGGAACGCCCGAGCCTTGCAGTTCTTGAATCAGCGAAATACCGGCTGACTTATCTTCCATGAGAATCAGGTCAGCTTTGCGGCCTTTTGCAAAATCATTATCTGCGCCGTAAACCACTTCTTTAAAATCGTCAATGACTTTACGACGCAGCTGTGGGTATGATAGGTGTTCGTCCCATGCGTCTAAAAGGATGATTGCCGTACCGGCGTCTTCTTGTTCAAATACACCCCAGATCGTACAAGCTGTTGGGTCGTTCATTGTTTTTTCGGATGTAGCTGGATCGTAACTGGCAATCACATATTCCAAAGTTGGCGATGGTTTGTTAGCCGGCCATAGTTTGAACTGTCTGCGTTTGATAATACCCGCTTGCTCGGGGTCAAGGATCTCACCATAAATCTCTTGCCGTCCAATATCCGTGCCATCGTAAGTCTCGAGCTGTTTGAAAAATGTTTCAGACAAGTTAGCGCGGTTGTCATACGAGCTGGCGTTAACCATATACACATCGCCACCGACTTTACCTTCGGCAAGGTCAACAATTAATTCTTTGGGCTTTGGCGTTGTGGTGATGATTTGTTGGACGCGGGAGATGCGGGGATCACGGAGACGCAATGTGAACTGCACGCCGTCGTAGGCTTCGTCAAGGTATTCGAAGGCGCAGAGCTCGTCGAACCATGCCCCATGGAATTGCTTACCGCGGTACCGTTCTGGTTCTGAGGCGGGGATGCCTTGGATGAGGGAGCCGTTGGTAAGGGTGATTTCGAAGAGCGACTTGTTGTAGTCGCGGATGAGGGATTTGGGGATGATGTTAAGGAGTCCGGAGTCTCCTTCGAAGCAGGTTGCTCGGATGTCATTTGACGTAGGAGCTGTGACAAGCCAGCGGGTTCCGCTGTAGACCCAAGCCCGAATACCAATCCAATGACTAGCAGTGTGCGTCTTGCCAGATCCCCGTCCAGCCAACATAAGAAACGTGTCATACTCTCCATCGTCCGGTTCCTTTTGGTGTGGTAGTGCCTGCAGTTGCCATTTGATACGCCAGATGGCTGCCTCTAGTTCGGCTTTGGGCCAGTGGCGCCTAGCTTCCGCAAACTTCTTTAACTTGAGTTCTTGGGTTGGTGTTAAAGACATGAGATAAAACCTTCTCCTACGAGAAATGATTTGTCTTCGCCTTCAGTTTCGATATGGACGCAAGACTGTGGTTGAATGGGGATTATCTTTTTAATGAACCGTCTACCTAAATGCACCTTTACAGGTGGCGAGACTTGTCCTTCAATAATTCTCAAACGCGTTTTAAAAAACACAGTATGGCTAGATTCCACACTGTGACAATTTGTGCTGTTACCTAATGACTCAATCAATCCTACGATTCCCAAAAAGGCGGGGTAGTATTGATGCGTAATTCTGAATCGATCTTTTTGCGCAGAGTACTGGCGCGATTTGGCATTAATCAATCCAGACAATAATTCTTGTCGCTGCTCTCTTGATGCCAGCAGATAGTTGTTCGGTATCTTGGCTGGGTTAGGATGGTTAAGCTGACTAGAGATTGGTGGGTCGACAATAAACTGTCGCTCACCATTGGGATGACGCTCGCCCGGAATTACTTTATAACCGCACTCTTTAAATCTATCGGTAATATACTTTTGCTGGCCTTTAGGAAAAACCATGTGGCCTTTGGGCTTGTGATTTAAAAACCAAAAGCCAAACAGAAACGGTGGCACCGGCAAATCTTGGTGCGGCAAATTGAGGGGCTGGGTTGTGGGAATAGAAAGGGAAGATCTGCCATCCCGCTTTTGGGTCAGCGGCATATTAAGCATGTCGCCCAGTTTGGTAAATTTGAGCGGGCGCCGAAATCTTCTAACGCCTTTGTAGTCTTTCAATCGGTTGCGGTACTTTTCGGTTTCCAATAGAAAACCCATCTGTACATCGCCGGCCACGGATAGGTGGTCGTTTAGAATAACTTCATAACACTGTTCTGCGCGATATTGCTGGACGAGCTTAACTTTGACTGGATTGCCATTCTTGTCAATAACATAATCGCCGACTTCAATTTTGCTAGCCGGCTTCCAATAATCAAGTGTTAAGACTTTTTGATTTGCTGTAATCGCCATAAAAGTTTTCTAGGACCCACTGGTCCAGCCAACGCCCTAACGGCGCTCGAATCTTGTTTTGAATTCCGTATGGCAATTTGGCAATGTCCATAGCCCCTTTAGTGCATTTAAGGCGGAACTGAATGTACTTTGCCGTTTCGTTATCCAGAACTTCTACTGGCACGTCTACGGAATTGAAATTGTGCAAGTCGCATACCAAAACCCTAAACCCATGAAACCTTCCGTCCGCACTTTCCAGTGCGCCTTGAATTTGGTATACGTATTTGCTCATACACATATTAATGCAAACAAACCATGGATGCTGCCCACATTCCGAAAAAATGTCGGGTTTTGTCACAAGTAGTACTAGTAGTACCGGTCCAAACGACTTTTACTTCCAGTAATAAATATTATTTTTTTAATTTTTGAAATAAAGTGAAATAAAGGGGTACTACTAGTACTACTTGTGACACTTTGCTTGTAAGTCCTTGATAGTTCGTCTCTAAATGAGAATGATTCTCCGTTAACAAGGCCAAATTTGTCACAGGTTGTCAGGATGCAGTGCAGCATTTCATAATGTGAAATGTAAATGTGTTGGTTTTTTACAAAAAAAATTTTAGGAATCGGGTTTTTCCAAAACGGCGGCGAAATATAAAACCTTGCGGTCTTTGGGGCCCCCGCCGCCCCTCCCTCCGACGGGACCCGATTCGGGGTATCGCCTTAAAAGTAAGCCCCCACTAACCAAAAGGAGGGTGATGCACCAACATGGTGCACTGCCAGTCCGGCCGTCATACCAATGCACTATAGTGGTGCACGCGGCCGGCTTAGTATGTTAGCACTCACTCACTTAGCCATGCCGGCGCGTAAGTATGTTGGCGCTTACTAACATAGCGAGCCGGCGGATAACCGGTGCACCATGTTGGTGCATGGGCGCGGCGGCCGAGATGGCAATGCACCAGTTTGGTGCACACGCGTACGCGAGGCGGTGAGATGGAGGGTCGGCCTCTATATGCCAATATGCCGAGCAGCTCGCGGCCTGCTATATAACCCCAAGTAATGATATAGGCCATAATGCAGCCGCTTTATATCGTATCGTTATATTAGGGTTTTGGAGCATATGCGCGTCGGTTTTTAGGCCGTTATTGAGAATAGAATCAACGCATGGCAGCAATAAAGCGGCCATATAAATGAGAGGAATTATCATCATGACCAGTATTAAAAAGTTAATCGATACATTGCCAGCGCTCGACGGCCTAGAGTATATCAAGGGTCAAGGGTATGTAATGACTAAAATTAAGCCGCATGCATTCGAGCGCGACGGCCATTTATTTATCAGCACCGAAGCCGGCGATTTTGCGGCCGATTATTATGGCGAATATCGCGGCGGTTATCCATGGATAAATGAAGAGCTCGAAGCATGGGCAAACAAGGCCGGCGGATATTGGGAATGGCAAAACCCCGCCGCAATTGTTTTTATTACTAACTAATGAGAGGAATTATCATCATGATCAAACTATCTAAAACCAGTAAATTAGACGGCATTATGTCGTGGAGCCTTCAGGCTCTCGATACCTGCCCAGCCTCACGCGATAGCAACGGCGAGCTGGTGCCAGCATGCCGCGGCTGCTACGCCACAACGGGCAATTATCGCTTTAAAAATGTCAAAGCGCCGCGCGAATTTAATCGTGAAGACTGGCAGCGCGCCGGCTGGGTTAGTGACATGACGGCCGCGCTAGACTCAAGCCGGTATTTTAGATGGTTTGATAGCGGCGACATGTACGCGCTAGAATTGGCCGAGAAAATCGCGCAAGTGATGGAGGCCACGCCATGGGTTAAGCATTGGCTGCCGACGCGCATGCATAAATTTGCTAAATTCGCGCCAGTCATTGCGCGCATGGAGGCGCTGCCTAATGTAGTAGTAAGGCGCTCTAGTGATAGCGTGACTGGCCAAATAATCGCCGGCGCCAATAGCAGCACGAT
>Ga0208614_1000697_pt1 | contig 9438 bp, 25 predicted proteins | sample CryBogCBE23Jun09_FD_184554 | JGI IMG/M metagenome (GOLD analysis project Ga0208614, IMG submission 184554) | Freshwater microbial communities from Crystal Bog, Wisconsin, USA - CBE23Jun09 (SPAdes) | ecosystem: Environmental > Aquatic > Freshwater > Lake | place: Crystal Bog, Wisconsin, USA...
TTGTAGTCTATATAGGTTTGGGGTAGAGGCACATTATCAGGCCACAAATTAGCTTCAATTAGCCAGTAAACTGTTTTAAGGTGCGCTCTATCCCAGAGCCTTTCACGTTCTTTCTTACTGTAGATAGAACCTTGGTCTAAGTCCATGTGGCAAACATGGCATAGGGCAGCGATCATATTGTCGTCTGCTTTTATAGCTTTACCTTTGCCATGTATGCCTTGATTGGAATGTGCGCCAACAATTGTGCCATCATCTATCCCACACATGGCGCAATTCAGATATTGGCAGTTATCCAATAACTTACGACTGCGGATATATTCACGTTTAGGATTTGGGTTCATTTACTTCAATTTCGTTTTGGGCGCACCAAGCATACAGCCATTCCACAAACTGTGATGCTTGATCCTTAGTAAATTTACGAGATTGGAGACCCAGTTGCACAATCCGATGACTATCTAAGCTCGGTACAACTTTACCGCTTCTAAGCCCTGTTTCTGAGGCAAATTGGTCTATTAAAAAGCGTTTCCAACTCTCCTCGTCCCATTTAGCTCCGAGATGTGTAGCATGATGGGCAATATCAGCAATTATTGCGTGATACAACCTGTTTTGGTCGTCTGACCTGACTGCATCCACAATTTCCATATCAAGCTGTTTGCCAGTTTTAAGCGCCTCTAAAACTTTAGGCCAAACTCTGACCATTAATGCTTTGGCTTGTTCTTCATTTTCTAATTTAAATTTCATGGTTTTGACAACATAAGTTTCAGCATCCGCATTGCGCTCTCAACTGAATCAACCAGACAAAACGGCCCACCTTTCCAGTTTTCAGCAAAGTCTAGCTGGTTCTCGTTAAACCCTTTTTTGCCATACGCACTATCAGGGTTCTTCACCTCCATAAGTAGAGTTTCTCCCTCATACCCCACAAGAAGATCGCAAGGTTCTTTGATGTAATACACATAAGCCCCAGCCTCACGAAGAGCCTTGACTATTTCTGCTTGATTCTCGTCAACTCGTGCTGCTCGTCTCATTTTTTTTCCTATGTATCGTATTTTTTACATCTTCAGCCAAATTTGCAAATAATGCGTTACTTTGCATCTTCTGACGTACTGCATCCCTGATGTATTCTACCCAGCCAGGTTGCATTGCAAGGTGAGCGTACAGTTCCACAATCTCATCATACATTTGGTCAAAAAGCTCATCCATTGACAATCCACTTTCTCATTTCGTTTGAATTGCGGTAGCCAATAGATTTGTAAAACCTTGGCGCAAGAACACGTACCTCTGGGGGCAGTCTAGGTAATCTGTCCGCAACAGGGTACTTAGTTTCCTTTAAAACAGTTCCCTCAGGCCAAGGCGGTACTGGTTGCCATATTGTTTTAATTTCCACGTCTTATCTCCATAATTTTTTGACGTATATGTTCAGGCATAGGGACGGCTTTTGCCTTTTCTGCATCTAGTTTAACAAGATAAGGGTCACGTTCTTGAACCATTGTAGAGGCTTCAGGTATCTCAGCTCCATCCCAACGCTGTTGGTTTAAGTACACAAGGGGCGCAGGAATAAACGCTCCGTTGTCTTTGCGCCAATCGTTTGTGGTCTTCATCCATTCAACGTGTTTAATTATTTGGTCGGCACAAGCGTCACAGTAGTATTTGTGCCATTTTTTCAAACATTCTGACTTGCCTCCTTTTCGTGAGCTACGAGGCCAGGCTTTCCAAAAATCTTCAAATGTCATAATTTATCCTTATTAAAGTTAACCAACCACAAGCGGTACATTTTATTTTCCAACCAATCGTTATCTGCAATTCTTTTGTTATCCCACCACATTTGCATATTCTCATTTATTTCCCCTGTATTCATTTCCTCTTTGGTGAATGTTGGAGCAAAGCATAGCCTAACCGCATCAAAATGCCAGTTTCGCTCTATGCCTGTGGATAACTTCCTCTTCGGAGCCATGTCATCGCTTCGCACTATTCCAGACTATTTAAAACCACCACGCTCTAGAAATTCGCCCACGTTCTCTGCTTTGGTTCGCTCGTGTTACAGAGTATCTCAAATCAAACCACCGACGTACCGCATTTGATTGTCCAAAAGCAAAAACCCTACAAATATCTCTGCGGTCTTGGCTCTTGGCGAGAGCAACAACGAGCGATTGAAGTCCATCAAAAGTTCGCTTGTCGTCTGACAAGACCGCACAGGTATCTGTAGGGTTCACAATGGACTTCTATCGCCTAGATGCCACTCTAGACGATTTGCATTATATCCTATTTAACCTCTAATTTCAAAATAAATTAAAAGAAGAACAATAAATATTAAATAAATCATTCCAACACCTCAAACCATTCGGGGCGCAATACCCTTATTTGAAATATTCTCAACTTGGGTATTTGTTGCCAATTGTTAACAGCTTGTCTAGTTACCCCAAGCAACTTTGCTAGTTTTGCTGGTGTTCCTGCTTTATTTACAAAATATTGTTTGTCCATGTTGTTTATTGTATACATTTATTTACAAAGTTAAATTATTTTATTGTTTTCGATGTTTTCTTGCGTCAACACGTAAATTATCGTTTACACTTCAATCATCAGCACAACGCTGATACTTCATTAGATAAATTAAGGACACATTATGAGTAATAGAAGTTATTTTGAAGAAGACGATGATATTAGAGAACTCAAAGCGCAAGACTTTTGGGAAGCTCGTCAATACAACATTCTGAGAGCAAATCCAATCTGCTCAGACCCCGATCATCCTGGTTGCGACAATTGCATGGGGGACGAAGATGACAATTAAATTCTTCTACAACGGCAACGAAACAACTCGTACGTTTCCTCGCACATTAGCTGAGGCATTTCCCGCAAACCCACAACCCAATTTCGAGGATGATATGGATAACGAAGATAAATTAATCTGTTTGATTTGCGTAATCATGTTTGTGTTTACATTTACTTTAATGTTTTTGGGGGTTGTATGACTATTAACGACTTACTCAAACTTAACGTAAACGATCACACAGAGAAAAAAGGACAACTGACATATCTTTCATGGGCATGGGCATGGGCAAAAGCACTAGAGGCTGATCCAGGCGCTACATGGGACGTACAGATGTTCAACGACAAGTGTTTCATGGAAGTCAACGGAACTGCTATGGTGTTTGTCACAACTCAGTTATTTGGCAAACAAATGACCTGTCAGCTCCCAGTAATGGATCATAGAAATAAGGCGATCATTAACCCTGATGCGTTCCAGGTTAATACTGCAATCATGCGGTGCATGACTAAATCATTAAGTCTGCATGGTCTCGGTCTATACATTTACGCTGGTGAAGATTTGCCTCAAGGTGAAGAGCCTGAATCAAATATAAATGAGTCCGAAATGGCTGACTATATGGCTTTGTTTGAAGAATGTGTATCAATTGATGCATTACAAAAAGCATTTGTGCAGGCAATAGCTGCAACAGATGGGGACAAAGAGTGGCAAAAGAAACTCATAAGTAAAAAAGACGTGTGCAAAAAGAAACTTGGAGGTTAAAAATGAAAGAGAATCTTTTGAGAATGGATTTAAGAGATTATTTTGCATCCCAAGCGTTAATCGGTATTATTTTTGGGCGCAAAACAATTAACAAAGAAGTCATTGAACTTTCATACAAAGTTGCAGATGCAATGATGGTTGAGAGGGAATTCAAGAAAATTGAGCCTAGAGGCATAAATGGGGGTGTAGATGAATGATATTGAACAAGGCACAGAAGAATGGTTTGCCATACGTTGCGGAAAAGTAACAGCATCCAGAATTGCGGACATTATTGCCACGACAAAGTCAGGTTATTCTGCCAGTCGTGCCAATTACGAAGCGCAACTTATTTGCGAGATTTTGACTGGCAAACCAGCGGAATCTTTTACAAATGCTGCGATGGCATGGGGCACAGAGACAGAGCCACTTGCAAGAGCGCAATACGAGTTGAAAACTGGCAACATGGTCAACCAGATTGGGTTTGTTGTACATCCCAAAATTGAACAAGCTGGAGCATCCCCAGATGGTTTGGTTGATAATAACGGACTCATAGAAATCAAATGCCCTAATACCAGTACGCACTTGGATACACTTTTGTCTCAAAAAGTGCAATCAAAGTACATTACCCAGATGACTTGGCAGATGCTTTGTACAGGTAGAAAGTGGTGCGATTTTGTGAGTTATGATCCTAGATTACCTGATAATCTACAACTCTTTATTCAGCGCATTGAGCTAGATGAAGAGTACGGCAAAAAGCTAGAGTCTGAGGTAAAAGGGTTTTTGGAAGAAGTAAACGAAAAAGTAGAAAAATTAAGGAAAATAAATGTCTAAAGTAACGCAAGAAGTCACAGCTGTAGTCGGTAAATACAAAGACCAAAATGGTCAAGAAAAGAACCGCTATCAACGAATTGGGTCAATCATTGAAACAAAAAATGGCCCAATGCTAAAGATTGACAACATTCCTGTGTGTGAGCCTGCTTGGTCTGGCTGGGCATACTTGAATGAACCAAGAGAAAAGAAGCCTGTTGACGACATTGGTTTTTAAGTTTTTGGGCGGTCTACTGTGTTAGCTACAGTATCTCAAATAGGTTAAGTCACATTTGGAGAATGGGAAACGCTGCTTTATGCGAACCGCCCAATTTAATGATAAATAAAGGTAAATTATGAAAACATTTAATATATTTGAAGAGTTGAGTGAAATGGTTAGTCGTGGATTTGCTCGTGCTACAGACCCACAAACGTCTAAAGAAGCTGGTGCAAGTGTCAATGTCAGTAGGATAGAAAAAGTCGTCCTAGATGCGATTAAAGCCTTTCCAAATGGTTGTATATTGCAAGACATAGAACACGCATTACCTGAGATTAGACAAAGCTCTATATCTCCTAGAATTCGTCCATTGATCCGCAAAGGATTAATCATTGATACAGGCGAATTCAGACCTAGTTTTAGTGGTAGAAACCAACGTGTTTTAAAGGCACTTGTATGACTAAAGATGAAATAATTGAATTAGCTTACAAAGCTACAGAATCTGAAATTATTTTAGGTACTTTATATGAGGCAATAAAAGTTGAATGTGTAAATATTTATTTAATGTCTTTTGCAAAACTGATAGCAGAAAAAGAACGTGAGGAATGTGCAAAGTTGGCAGAAGAAGTTGGACGATATAAAAATGAATATGGAATTGCTAATGCTATTAGAGAAAGGGGACAAGAATGAAACATAAACACGCAGACTTAATACACGCCTGGGCTGACGGTGCTCAAATTCAAATTAGAAATGATTTGGATGATATATGGTTAGATACTAATTCTCCCTCATGGGATGCAAAATATCAATACAGAATAAAACCAGAACCTAAAGAAGATTTTGTTCATGAAATCAGAATAGGTGTGTACAACCAAGTTTCTCATGGTGTTAGGCTTGAAATTGGGCATAACAATTTGCGACTTATTTTTGATGGTGAAACAGAAGAACTTAAATCAGCAGTGGTGCTCTCAAGGGGACAAGAATGACTAAAGAAGAGCTTGTGGCTTATTTTGATCCGCAAGAAGGCGGTTTTTATTGGGCAAAGCCAACAACAGTTACCGCACCAATTACAGTTGATGTTGAGCCATTACCTCTCTACACAACACCAAAAGGATGCGATGAATGTGGAAATGGTGGTGGTTATGCGTTGTATTGCCTTGTGTGCGCTGAAAAGTTTTTTGGTAGTAAAGAATGGGTAGGATTGACTACTAACCAAATGATGGCAATAGCGGAATGGCAAACAAGTGCCCATAGACCTTTGATTGACGTTATAAAAGCGGTGGAGCAGGCATTAAAGGAGAAGAACACATGATTGAATACGACTTTGAAGGATATGCCAAGTCTCAAATTGATAAAGCATTAAGTTATTTAGAAGGATTTAGTAAGGGATACCATCAAGCTAAATCAGAATGGATAGAGCTGACTGATGAGGAAATATTAACTGAATGGTTCAAAATTTTTGCTCCTGAACCTGGTATTGGAAAAAATGTTACTAATGGTGTATTTGAATTTGCAAAGGCAATATTAGAAATAGCACAAGCAAATTGCAACGGATTTTGTGGTGAAATTGAGTGCAAAGAAAATAAAACTGGATGTAAAAGGCAAAAAACAAATGAAACATAAGAACTATGACGTAATAGTAGCTTGGGCAAATGGTGAAAAGATTGAATACAATCATCCTAAAAATGGTTGGATTGAAGTTCATGGTGCAACTCCAAACTTTGGTGGGACTGTACAATTTAGGATTAAGAAACCGCCACAAGATTTTGCCATTGCTGCCAATGTCGTTTTCAATCAAAAGACCAATGGCGAATATTTAGACTTTAGTAAATACGGCAAACAAAACGTGGAGTTTATATTTGACGGAGAAACTCAAATGCTAAAGGACGTTAAATGCTTAATTTCCTAACGATTGTGTCAATATTACTTTTGTGTGCATTTGTGTTATTTATGATACTTTTGGGCTTTTTTGCGTTGTTTATGATACTTTTGTTGTATTTAAATTAAAAAATATTTGTAAATAAAGATAATGAAAGTTTCATAAAACTCAACTAACATTTAACAGCAATTTTGCAGATTAACACAGGGAATGTTAAATGGAACACAATCTAGTTATTGAAGGTTACGATTTCAAATTGGAAGTTGAGTGCGAAGATTTTGCTTTTATCGCTGCTATCCAAGAATTTGTAGCTTCTATTGTTGCTGATGCTGAAGAAGAGTACGAAATTATTTGGGAAGACGAGACAGAAGACGAAATCGAAGAGTAATTAAATTAACCTAGTGGGGATTAGTCTCCATTAGGTTACTTAATGTGTTACTTTGTGTCTAGTATTGCTTTACATTAATAACTTCGCCTCGAAACTGAATAGTGTCTTTGGTATGCACCATAACCAGCTCTGGCATTAACATAACACCATTTTTAAAGGTGAGAATGGCAAACCCTGATCTCCAATTGACAGGGTTTTGTTCTAAATAGTTTTCAAACTGTGGGCCGTAAATATCAGCTAAAGTACCTGTATCGACTCCATAACGTACTCCGTTGTAATCAACATATGGAGTTACTTTGAGTGAGTGTAGATGTCCTGTAACCATAGAAACACCCGATTGAGCCGTATTATTGTGGGTGGCGTGTAAACCTCCCTTGTTGCGGTGTTTAACGATTACAGACTCATTTAACCATACTGACCAACACTTCTGCCACAGGTTGAAATGATCTGACAACTTAAATCCTGCGGTATGCTCAAACTGAGGTGCGTTGGCAGCAAGATAAGTTTCAAATCTAGCATCATGGTTGCCTAAAGGCCAGACTAGTTTTACGTTATGTCTTGCAGCTTTTGCTACTTCTTCAATCTCTGACATACAAGCCTGACAAGCCTTTAGCTCTTCAATTACGCTTGGTGCTTTGTCCCAGCCAATCCTAGCGTGGCGGGAAATGGAAGCTCCGTCAAATATGTCTCCGTTGGCTATAACTGCCTTGGGTGCTAATGTGGATATTGCCCATAGTAAACCTTTAAATGCCGTAGTACGGATGCCAGGCCAAAAATGTGCATCTGAGAATACTACGACTGATCCGTTGAGTATGCCAAGGTCTATCTTTCTTTCTATCTTATGATAATCCACATGACCAGTTGGGATTACAAAACCCTTTTCTTCCATTCTTTGTTTTCTTCTGACTAGATTTCTTAAATCTACCTTAAGAAACCTTGCTGCTGCTTTAGCACTTCCATGTTTTTGAAATGCTTCGAGAATCTCTTCGTCAGTATGTTTTATCATATAAACTTGAAGTAAAGAATTAACTGTCGTTTATAACATTAATTTGTTACAATTCAAACCACTTGACAAACAAAGTTATAATGCGAAAATAAAGATTCCAATTTTTTAAAGGAAACAAAATGGGATACTACGGTAAAGAAAAAGAGCCGAAAGGCGTTACCGCTTCTGATCGCACAGGCGAAAAGATGGGTAGTGAGAAAGGCCCAAACAGCATGAAGGGTGTACCTAGCGTTACTGGTGCTAAAGCTCCAAAAGGCGCAACATCTAGCGACACATCTGGAGAGCGTAGAGCTGTTCTAGCTGGTGGCGTAGGTCTTGGTAAAGCTGATGGACTTGGTATGCGTTCTAGCGCCCACATGGGTAAAAACGATGCTTACGTTGGTGAGATGAACACAGGCTCTAAAGAGCACAACTGTTACGATCACAAGCGTGTGCCACACGTTCAAGATTCGATGTAAAATAGCGAAACCCCACAACATTGTGTCGATGCGTGGGGTTTCTAGCCAAAGTAAGTAAGGAGACTTAAATTGGATAAAGAAGATTGTAGTTTATGTAGGTTTTTTGATCTACAAAATAATATGCAGTTGGGGCAATGTAAAAGATTTCCAACTTATCAGAACAGAAGCCCGAACGAATGGTGCGGTGAATTCAAGTTCAAGTTTGACAGAGTTGCAGTTGCCGAAAAAGCGACTTTAGCCCCGACCCAAGTGGTTGGGGATTTTTCTGCTGATGTAGCAGAAGCTAGAGAAGTTTTGAAGCCAAAAAACAACAAACTTAGTCGGAGGCAAATACCATGAAGCCAATCCGAGACAAGATCATTGTCAAACCCATACCAAGAATCGTATCGACTTTGTATATACAAACCGCAGAAGCTGATTCTATTGGTCACGTTGTAGCGGTCGGTGCTGAAGCTGCAGACGAGGGATTAAAAGTAGGTGATAAGATATACTTTGGAACACTTGCAGAAGATTACAAAGACGAGTATCTTAAATACTTTGAGTTCAAGGATGATGGCGAAAAGCTAATTGTCATGTCATGGAAAGACGTTTGTTTTATAGAGGATCCAGAAAATGCCACTAATTAAGTCAACCAAAAAAGAAGCATTTAAGAAAAATATATCCACAGAGGTCAAGGCTGGTCGTCCAGTCAAGCAGGCAGTAGCAATTGCATATTCTGAAAAACGTGAGGCTGAAAAAGCCAAGAAAAAAAAATGAAAGCCAGTTTAGCCGTCCATTTATTAATTGCAATGGGTGTAGACGAATATGTTTTTATGAAGTGGCAGGCTGGTGCAAACCCACATTCAACTAAAAAAGGCCCAGGTCGTAAACACAAACAAGGTAAAAAATGATTAAATTAGACTTTTCACACACAGTACAAGAACTAGAACTCATCCTCGCTGGACTCAGAAAGCTCCCGATGGAGTTGGTAGTCGATCTGCACAACAAGCTTAACGTAGAGGGCAAAAAGCAATTTGACGCTCATCCTGAGAACCCAGCTAATCAACCTACAGATGTAGAACCAAAAGAATAATCATGGAAACTCGCCCAGTAGGAAGACCAAGTAAATACGATCCAAGCTATTGTCAGATAGCTATCGAGCAAGGTCGTCTGGGCAAGTCAATTGAATCCATTGGTTGTAC
>Ga0208614_1000705_pt1 | contig 9375 bp, 4 predicted proteins | sample CryBogCBE23Jun09_FD_184554 | JGI IMG/M metagenome (GOLD analysis project Ga0208614, IMG submission 184554) | Freshwater microbial communities from Crystal Bog, Wisconsin, USA - CBE23Jun09 (SPAdes) | ecosystem: Environmental > Aquatic > Freshwater > Lake | place: Crystal Bog, Wisconsin, USA...
CCATGGGCATGCCCTCCACTCAATCTTCTGAATTGGAATCTTGCGTGGATGTGGCGAGCCCCTGCACAGGAATCTGCACCCTCGACTTCATGGATGTCTGTCGTGGGTGTCAAAGAACCAAAGACGAGATTGCAAAATGGATAGGACTATCTCCTAGCGAGAAGCAACAGATAGTTGATAGACTTTTTAAATAATTGGTGGTAGTATTTGGGGTGGCTTCGGTCACCCCTTTTTTAATTGCAGATGCGTCTGCTTGCCTTAGGAGCACTTATGATTTACTCAATCGACTTTGAGACCCGCAGTAAAGCCAACCTACCCGATGTAGGCTTAGACATCTACGCCAACGACCCCACAACAGAAGTGTTGTGTATTGCGTTCGGCACCCAACCTGACAATGTAGTTGTTGAAGATGTACAGAAAAAACAACTACACACATCCTACCCAGCATCATACGATCTAATGGAGCACGTCCGCAACGGTGGCAAAATCCAAGCATGGAACGCCATGTTCGAGTACGCCATTTGGAACTGCGTCTGTGTGCCTAAGTACGGCTGGCCACCACTAAAGCTCGAGCAGTGCATTGACTCCATGGCCATAGCCGCGGCCAATAACGTACCGCAGTCTCTTGATGAGGCTGGCACCTTTATGAATGCCGCCCATAAAAAAGACGCCATCGGCGCCCGTTTAATTCAGAAGTTATGTAAACCCAATAGGAAGGGAGAATTTGAAAATGACCCAGAACTACTCAAACAGCTATTTGACTACTGTGCCCAAGACGTTAGAACAGAGATGGCGATTGTCAAACTACTACGTCCCCTCACTGCTGACGAACAGCGTGTCTGGGAGCTTACGCAACGGATTAACTTGCGTGGTGTCCCAGTGGATCCAAATGAGCTCCAAAACGCTGTAAAAGCCGTTCAGAGCGCTCAAAAAGCAATCGATGAGGAGACCCTTCAACTGACAGGTTGCAAGCCCTCAGAGCGCGCTAAATTGCTTCTGTGGCTAAACACCCGAGGAGCCGAGCTCCCCGACCTGACCGAGAAGACCGTTTCAGCTAAGTTAGTGTCCACTGACTTATTTGATGATGTGAGACGTGCGTTAGAATTACGCCAAGAAGGAAGCCAAACTAGCGTGGCTAAGTACGCTAAGATGTTGGAGATACAACGTGAAGGAAAGATTAGGAATACACTGGTATATCATGGCGCTAGTACTGGCCGCTGGGCGAGCCGTGGTGGTCTCAATTTACAGAATATTGCGCGTCCCACACTTGAAGATGCAGAGATTGAACGAGCAATACCAAGTGTCTTTAATCAAGGAGTGGGTACGATGCAAGAGCTCAGCTCGCTCGTCCGCTCCGCCATACGAGCTCCAAGTGGCAAAACCTTCGTTGACGTGGATTTTAGCTCAATTGAAAACCGAGTTGGCGTCTATCTGGCAGGCCAAACGGACAAAGTAGAACTATTCAGAAAGGGATTAGATGAGTATAAAGTCTTTGCGTCGCAGTCTTTATATAACGTACCTTATGATGAGGTTACGAAAGACCAACGGCAGGTTTCCAAGTCGGCAGTTCTTGGAGCAATGTTCGGACAAGGGGCTAAGGGACTTGTCAAATACGCTGAAGGAATGGGAGTAAACCTGACAGAAAATCAGGCTAAGAATGCTGTAGACAATTACCGTATGTCGTATGCCAAGGTAAAAGATCTATGGGCTGCTTGCGAGAAAGCCGCGATTGATGCGGTTAAGAACCCCGGCAATCCTTTTGCGGCAGGTAGCAAGATTGTGATGAAGTGTGATGGCAAGGCGCTATGGATGCGCTTACCATCAGGCAGACTTATCTGCTGGCAAAGGCCAGAGCTCGACCTGCTCACCACTCCGTGGGGTAGTAAGAAAATGGGTGTTGTCGTCCACAGTCAAAACACTTACACTCGGCAGTGGGGTCGAAACGCTTTGATTGGTAGTAGTATTTTTCAGTCCGCGGTACAGGGTACCGCTAGAGATTGTCTTGCCGTGGCTATGATTAACCTTGAGAAAGCCGGTTACTCGGTGATCAATAGTATCCATGATGAGGTGCTACTCCTAGTTGAAGAACAAAGCGCGGAGTCCGCATTGGCTGATGTAATCCGTATTATGACTACACCACCAACATGGGCTCCCGACTTTCCTCTTGCTGCGGAGGGTTGGCACGGCAAGCGTTACCGTAAGTAACTACTTCTTTTTCTTTTTAATCTTGCCGCCACGCTTTTTGGTAATGTCGGGATTTGTAATATCGTAAGTCCCCTCATTGCCAATAGCGGATTTTATTTTCTTTGGATCAAATGGAATTATTTCTTGTTTACCACCAATATTAGCAATTATACCATCGTGACCTAAATCAATTAATTCTTGTTTACGATTTAACACATCTTGTATCGCTGCTGCAGTATGTTTTTCATACGCTTCAGCAGCTTTTCTTTGTGCGTCCATATCCCCAACTCTTACTACTGAATTAGGATCATAACCGGGTTCCGCCATTCTACGATTCCAAGCACCCATAGCATATTTATCCATTTCTTTGTATGGCATAATATATGGGTTTTGTAATTGCGCGTAAACTGGCATTACATTGCCACCTTTTGTGCCCCATTGCTGAGCATAACGACTTGCTTCTTCTGGGCTATCTGATAAAAATGGTCCAAAATGTGATGTCACATTACCAGTTTTTTTAGTTGCAGTTGTTGGATCAAATGCAGAAAAATCGTCGGTTGTGCCGTGGTACAAACGGTTTTTAATAGCACTTGATTCTAAAAACTTAGCCTTGTTAGCCTCCCGCTCAGCGAGAGGCAATACCTTTTTTGCTAAAGCCAATCCACCTTTTAATACTTCCCCACCAGCGGCATATTTAAAGTCTTCTTTGTTACCGTAGACTGGCTTCTTAGCCAATACCAATGGACCAATTTGCAGCGCTTCTTCAGCGTGTGTAATTGGCTCCATTGTCTCACGGTCATAGAAGTATCCGTGACGCTCTGGATCCATGCCGACTTGGCGCCAGTCAGGATGGCTTAAATATTCTTGTGCGCTTGTTACGGCTTGCTCTTGATCTACAGGGTTCCAGTTTCCAGTTATTTTTGCTCTAGGAGATTTGTTTGCTCCTGCGGCAATTCCTAACATCTCGTCTTGAGGCATACCAAACATTGCATTTTTAACAGAAGATACATTAGAGTAGCTAGTGTTTGGTATTAATCCTTTTTCACCTTCATTGTGAATTGAATTAACCCAAACACCCTTGTTTGTATACGCCGGAATATCTAAACGCAAACCAACAGGGTGTCCTTCCGGAATTGTATGTTGCCACAAATCAACGCCGTTCTTAACAATTTTTTTACCAACAGCGTCACGGGCTTCATCAACACCGGCAGGAGCCGGAACAAATGAATATGGTGTTACAGGCTTATGCAAGTTAACCAATGCTTCATGTTCCTCACGTGAACCATTACCTTCTAATATGCGTTTAGCAGATTCTTGCAATTCAGGAATACGTTTTGTAACGTCTTTGTATCCCATCTCTAAACGGTTAACCAACGGCTCAGCCATCTTTAATGCAGCTTTTGCTACAGCAAGGCCACCGGTTTCAAAATGTTGCACTGAACCGCCAGCGGCTTTACCAAAATCTTCTTTTGCCGATTTAACCATCTCCTCAATCGGAGCAATTTTATCTACTAACTCTTGAGTTACAGGCTGGTTAAAATCACCCATTTTAAATGTGCCCCAAGCATGTGGTGCTTGTGCAGGGTTTTGGGCAATCTTTTTAGCTACGTCTGGGAAGTAATATTCCCATGGCAGCTGAGCAATCATCTGGCCTTTAAACTTACCGGGGATCTGAGTATCGTATGTTGGATGCTCAAGCTCAGGTTTTAATTCTGCAAAAGGGCTAAGCTCGCCAACAGAATAGCCAGTGGTACCAGTCTTAACGTTTCTAAGCGATGGCTCGGTGATCGCATGAATAGTAGCTTCGCCACTTGGTAAACCATATTCATTAGCAACCGTGGATTTATTTAAACGTTCAGCAACGTGTTTACGCAAATCAGAATTAGTAGCAAATTGATCCATTACTTCAGGATGACCCATACCCAAAAACTCTGGGTATTTGTCACGAATCATGCTATCAAATGCGCGCAGTTTGGCTTTGTTTGGGCTCAGTGCGTCTAATTGGTTTAGTAAGGCTTCTGTATGATGTAGCGCGTAGTTAGAGGCATCAGGTGCCATTGCAGCGTACATACCAAATACAGGATTACCTTTAGCAGCTTCTGCAGCTCTTGCAGCTTTATTTTGTAAAGTGGATGCTGCGCCATATTGTGAAGCCCAAAATGCGTCTTCACCTAAATCAGCTTTACGTTGGCCATAACGTGGGCCGCCATGCAATTCAACTGGCGCGCTTAGTGGTACACCATTTACAGACATCAATGAATGCCCTGCAAGCGTTCTATCGCCCGGCACACCAACCAAAACACCGCCTTGTAAATCTTGAATACTTAATTTGTTTGGGTCTGAAAAAGTATGAGTTGGTATAACATCATGTGCATATTCAGCTTCACGCTTTAACTGTGCTCCCGATTTTACAATTGGCTCAAAAGCCTCAGCGAACTTTTTTATTACACCACCTCCGGGGGCGTAACGAGGCAATCGAGAACCTTTTAAAACATTAGTATCGCCTTCTTGATACATTTCTTTTGGCTGGGTAAGTACGTCATTGCTTCCCAATTCACTGGGTGACAAACCCATGTAAAGCGCCATTAGTGGTGGTGGTAGAAAGTTACTAGCTACATCTGCTGCAGTAGCCATACCTTCACCAACATTACCTTTTTTAAAATGTTGTGCTGCTTCCGCAATTTCTGGAATGCTTAAAGCGCCCATCATTAATGGAGCAGCTAATTTAGCAGCACCGCCACCAGCAAAAGATTGAACTAACCCGCCTTCCGCTTTACCATCAAAATAATTATATGCTGATTCAGCAGCACCTCTAACAGCTGGTATTGCGCCCAAGCCGGTTGCAATTGCGCGAACGGGAATGGGGCCAACTTTTTTAGGTAAAAAAGGAGCAGCTGCTGCAGCTGTGCCAGCGGCTAAATCTGCTGCGCTACCTACAGTAAAATCATCATGTAATCCACGACCAACATCGTAACCAGCAACGCCCAAATGCAATGGTAACTCACCGTGTTTTTTAAAATAATATTTAGGACCTTTTTTGTAACCCGACAAATCAATACCGGGTTGACCAGAAATTTTTGCAATAGCTTGTTGTGCTTGGCTTTGAGTTTCAACTGGCATGCCAGTTAATTTAGATAATTCTTTTGCTGGTAAATTAAAATCAGAACCAATTTGACTGTTGATATAATTTTGAATGCCGGGGTGAGTGGCAAATTTTTTGTCTAAAAAGTCATAAGCCATTTTGGCTTTTTGGGCAGCAACAGTCGAACTAGCAGCAGGCGCAGCAAAAGCTAATCCAGCTTGATTAGTTGTAAATGCACTTTCGGGTTTAACATATTTATTTTCTGTTTCAGATTCCACGGGAACTTCTTGACCTGACAAGTCTCCTTCAACGGGAGGTTTTGCCAACTCTACTGCAACAGGAGCATGAGTAGTTAAATCATCTGGAACTTCAGTTCCAATGGTATCGCTCATTCTATGTACTCGCCTTTTCCATTAGGTTTAATAACATACAATCTGCCGTTTTTATCTTTGTGGACGTAGTTTGCTTCTGGAATATCTGCAAATTCATGTCCAACATCTCTGCGTGCTTTTGATTTCGCTTCTTCAAACGCTTTTGAATTTTCAAAAGTAGTCACCGATTCACCGGGATGTGTTTGTTTCCACTCATTGTAGGCTTGCGCACGATAGAAAACCGTTCTAGCGGCTTCCATTTGTTTAGCTAAATTGAGCATGTGGGAAGAATAAGTTTGATCTGGACCAACACCTTTAGCAATACCACCGAGCGAAATATCTGCGTTGGTTAAACGGCCACCAGCGCCTTTAATCAAATTACGTGCCCAGTTAGCTTGTGCTTCTGCCGCACCTTGTTTCGCATTTTTGTAATCAGTTTGTTCTTGGTCATTCAAAACAAACCTAGACAAAGTGTCGTTTTTAGTAACTGTGGCGCCCTTATCGTTTGGATCAACTTTTTCAGAAATAAATGCTGATGCAATCGGACCAACAATTCCTTGACCAGACAAGTTAAATATCTTGCTTTTGCCTTTGGTATTAGTTTTTAAACGATTTAATTCATCGTATGATTCTTGACTTGCTTTTAAGTCAGCCTCATATTCGTTGCGTCTAGCTTCTTCTGCCTTAGCCTTTTCAGTTGCTTGGGTTCCAAGACCTTTAGAAATTTCATTTACTTGAGTTTGCCATGCTGCCACATCTGCTTTGTATTGTTCTAAATTAGAACCGTATTTAGTTGGATCTGGTTTTGGCGGGAATATTGCGGCAGGAACCGTAGCAGGTGCTGTGGTAGTCGCAGGTGCTTGAGCAGCAGGTGCAGCGGCGGTAGTTGTAGCGGCAGCTGAAGTAGTAGGCGCAGCGGCAGTAGTTGTAGCAGCTGGCTGACTAACAATTTGCTCATTAGGGGCCAAACTCTTTTGTACAGCAACTTGAGGTGCAGTTGAAGCAACAGGCGTTTGGTATGCACCACGTTCAAATTGCGCAATTGCTTGAGCAACTTTAGCTTTAGCTTCTGGAGTATTAGGAATTGGCTCATTTGGTAAAATACCCAAAGCGTTAGCAATAAATTTACCATAATTAGTTGTTGACGCAGCAGAGTTGCCAGCAGCTTTAGCGGGCGACCAAGTTTCAGCCAAGGTGGCTGGGGTAATGGGTGTATCACCAAAACGCGCTTTGTACGCTGGACTGTTGCCACTAATTTTTAAATTCAAATCAGCTTCTAAAGCAGCTTGACCTTCTTCTGGCGTAGCAAATTTACGGAACTCACCAGTTTTAGGATCAATCAAATTACCGGGGTTATTATTACGTACGCTCAGTGGAGCATTAGTTTTAGCAGCAGGTGCGGCAGCAGTTGTACCAGCTGTTTGTGCACCACCAGTTGCAGGAGCTGTTGTGCCACCAGTTGGTAAATTACCAAACTGCTGAATAGTTGCCTGCTCAATTCGTTTTTGAACTTCGGCAGGTAGTGAGCGCAGTTGACGAGGAGTTAGTCTTGTTGGACCAACACCGGGGATCATATAATCTTGTGGTGTATCTAAAGCGGGATTGAGGTTGGCTTTAGTTTCCTCTAATGCAGCTTCAGTTCGGTATTTTTGAATGATTGCTGTTTTACCAGCAAGCGTTGGTTCTAAAGCAACAGCGTCAAGAATTTGTTTTGGCAAACCACCTTGTCCACCAGCACCGCCAGCTGCAGGACCTGCGCCACCAGCGCTAGGTGTTGAGCCCATACCAAGTTGCTGTTTAAGCATTTCACGTTGGAGTTCTTGTTGGGCCAAAGCAGCTTGATAAGCAGTCATTTCCTGCTTCATTTTAAAAGTGCTTTCTTGCTCTGCTCGTTTTTCTACATCTCGAGTATTCATTGCACGCGTTGCTTCGCCTTCAAGATTAGGTACAGCTGCAGCTCTAGCGTCTTTTAAACCGCTCATTAGTTGACTGAGCGGGCTTTCACGCTGCTCAATCATCTGCTGCATGCTTTTTAACAGATCTTGAGTCTGTGTTGGATCAAGCTCCAAGTTTGCTTTTGGAGACAATGTACCCTGACCAGTGATTGTTGCGTCTAATCCTGCCATAATTTATCCTATTAACCTGTCAGTTGAGTTGGATCAATATTAAAGGAATTATCACCAATTGGCGTAAAAGCGCCACCGCCAGCATTGTTGTTTAGTATATCAGTTGTAGATGATGGAGTGTATGGGTTACCACTTGGATCAAAAATCTGTGGAGCTTGACCGGGGTTAGTAATAGTCTGATAACCATTTTGATCAACTGTAATTGTCCCGCCATTAGCTAACGGGAATGTGCCGGGGGTTACATTTCCGTTAGCATCTGTTGTCATACCACTACCTGTATTTCCTAGTCCTAACATACTTTGCACCAAACTTCCTATTGTTGTACCGGGGCTTAACGTATTAAGCAATGAATTAACTGCGTTTGTACCACCACCCAATGCACCACCCAATGAAGTAATTTGAGTAAGTGGTGATAATTGAGCAGACTTAGTAACCGTGGTAGGCACGTTAAGCCCACCAATAATTTTGCTAAGATTAGCTGCTACTGATAACGGAGCTGTTTGTTGTAAACCAGCTAATGTATTTGCTGTTGTGCCATATTCTTGACCAACAGCGCCTTGCGCTGCGCCAGCTTGTACACCAGTTTGTTGGTTAGATAATGCAGCTTGCATTTGAGCAGCCGCTAAGTTTGCGTTAGCGCCAGTCAATGCTGTGTCAGCTGCGGTTGTACCGCGCAAGCTACCAAACTGTCCAGATGCAATTGCCGCAGCATCAGCTGGGGCAGTAATCTGTGGAATTAAAGTTTGAAGTTGTTGGTTTTGTGCTTGAAATAAACCGCCTAATGCAGTATTAACGTTAGGGGTTACTTGACCAGTTTGCTGATTAACAATCCATGGGTTTGCAGCGCCAGAAGCAATTGATCCTAACGTGCTTTGTGAAGTAGCAAACGGATTAGTTGGTGCATTTAATTGGTTAATCGCGCCTTGTGCTACAGTATTTTGTAACGCAGGAACACCTGCCGCGCCAATAGATGCTTGATTTACTACGTTTTGTTGCGCAGTATCCATCCATGACGGTAGCGTCGTGGCTTGTGTTGTTGTATCAGAAACTAAATTATTTAAGCCAGCCATTATGATTTAACCTTTTTGTGTGCTTCTAGCAAATATGCTAAGGGACCTTTACTATCTGGAGGCAGATGTTTTGCGTCGTGCTTTTGTTTGTGTTCTCTAATGGTCTCTAAAAAATTGTCTAGCACTTTAGAACCACTATCATTGCTACCATTACCTAATGAAGATACTACATCAGCTGGGATAACAAACTCACCATTAGCTAACATAGCAGGCACATCGTCTGATGTACCATCGCCATCACCTTTTACATAACGGTGTTGTAAACCACCTTCGCTATAAAATTCAGGCACATGTTCTTGTTCTTGTCCATCAACATCCACCAAACCGCCTGTTGCTAACTGAGGTGCTGCTACAGGAGCCATTAATCCTTGCGAAATTGGTGCTGTATAAGGTTGGATTGCTGGAGCATTAACAGAATTGTCACTTAATGTAAAATCTGTAGTGCCTTTAGAAAACGTTGGTGTTAAAAAACCGCTGTCTGTTCCGCCAGTTGTTGATGTTGTGCTTGTTGGTGTTTGCAAACCTGAAAGAGAAGGTAGCAT
>Ga0208614_1000719_pt1 | contig 9280 bp, 4 predicted proteins | sample CryBogCBE23Jun09_FD_184554 | JGI IMG/M metagenome (GOLD analysis project Ga0208614, IMG submission 184554) | Freshwater microbial communities from Crystal Bog, Wisconsin, USA - CBE23Jun09 (SPAdes) | ecosystem: Environmental > Aquatic > Freshwater > Lake | place: Crystal Bog, Wisconsin, USA...
GATCTCCAGCGAGGCAGAAATCCGCCGCATGGTGGCCGTACAGAAGGCGTACTACGGCAAGAAGGCTTCCATGTTCGTGTTGCCGGGAGATGGCAAGGTTCTCCGAGAGGACTACATCCCCGACGAAACCTTTGTCACCGACTTTGCCAAAGTCACCTACCCTCTGCCCGGCACCGATGCCAACGGCCTCGCAGTTGCTATTGGTCAGAAAATCGGAATTGGCATCATGTCTACCGAGACCGGCATGGAACTTGACCCCACCATTGACGATCCGGCTCGTGAAAAGCACCGCATCATCATGGACGGTCTCGAAAAGGCTCTGCTTGCCGGAGTGGAACAGCAACTTACCCAAGGCCAGATGGACCCAGTTCTCGTCGCTAAGATTGCAACCAAGTTGACCGACCCAGAAATGAGTCTTGCCGATGCGATTACCGCAGCCCATGAGGAAGCGCAGAAAGAACAAGCGGCTCAACAGCAGTCGCAACAACAGGCTGCTCAACAGCCCGGAGGTGGCGCTCCGCAAGGCATGGCAGACCCCTCGCAGATGGCGGGTATCAACCAGACTCCCCCTGCTACACCGTCTGACCAAAAGCCAGAAGGCCAACCTTCTATCGCCCCACCACCCCAAGGAGCCATGGACTTGAAGTCCCTGCTCGGCGCACTAGGCGGAGGCGCAAGTGCCGCGTAAGGCCAAGGCGAACCGTACTGACCTGAACGTCCCCAAGGTCACTGTCCCTGGACAGGACTACGGTAAGCAGGCTGCACAGGCGCAAGCCATGAAAGTCGTGCCGATGGCCAGGCAGGAGATGGCACCAGCGCAGATGGCAGCTCAGGCGGCGCAGGCACCACAAGGCAAGCCACTCGTCCCAGTCGAGGCACCAGACCTTTCGCAGTTGAAGTATCTCCACCCAACCGAGGAACCTCACTTGCCCATGACTCACGGCCTTTCAGTCGGCCCCGGTGCAGGCCCCGAAGCGATGGGGCCATTCGGCGGTTCACTGTCGCACACCTTGACCTCACTCGCCCAAGGCCCTTACGGTTCACCCCAACTGAGCCAAGTGGCTGACCTCATTCACCAAGCCGGGCTGTAATGGAGTGGATGACTCCCGGCCCTGAGCCGATCAAAGCCAAGCCTGTCCCCACCCAAGGCCCGCAGGGAGCACAAGGCGTTCAAGGAGCACCAGTCGCTCCGGCTCCCAAGCCCCAGCAGGGCGCACAAGGCCCGCAAGGTGTCACTCGTCAGCCCACCGGAGCGCAAGGCGCACAAGGCCAAGTTCAGGCGCAATACGAGCACAACCTTCTCACGCCCCAAGGTGTCCAAGATGCGGTCAACAAAGGTCAAATCAACCTCACTACTGACCAACTCGCTGCATACCGAGAGAACAGGTTTACCCCACTCCCCGGCTCCGCAGACCGAGTTCAGCAAACCTACGTTGCCCCAACTTGGAAAGATGGCAAGTACCAAGGCGGCTACTACACCAGCGAGTATGTCGAGCCGGGCAAGGCTTTAGTTCTGTTGAAGCGAGGAAATGTCTGGTTTACGAATGACGAGCAGGAAGCGGCAAAGGCACAGATCGCTCACCTGAACAAGGAGTATCACGACTACAAGCAGTCCTACGCCATCGGGACAGTCCTCCAGAAGTCCCCAGAATTGAAGCACTACCCCGGCATCCTCTCAGCCATGATGCAGGGAACCACGATTACTTCCAAGAACGTCAAGACCTACGGCGCAATCGGCGCAGTATTTGACAAGTTCCCAGCCCTTGCCGCCAACCCCCGAGTGCTTGGCGCTTTGATGAGTGGTCAGAACCTCACACGAGAACTGTTGTTGCAGAACAACATTCCGGCTGAACGCGTCAACATGATCTTGGAAGCCCAAAAGACCTACCGAGGGTTCGTCGTGCCCGAGCACGAGGTCGCCGGTATTTTGAAGGCACAAAGCCTGTACACAATGTCGCTGGAAAGCATGAAGAACTACGGCGACTATGTGGACTTCCTCATCAAGACGGAGCCGCACCCCGGTCTGTTGCAGGAACTCGGCCACGCTGTTCAGTCGGGCATCGCCGCAATCCCTGGCGGTCTCGCAGTAGAGAACGCTGTCATCTCCGCTGTTGGCGGCATCCTCGGCCTGATGAACGCTCACCCGCTAATGTGGCTTGACCACCTCCTGCACAGCGAGCAAAACAAAATCAACAAGGAAGGCGGCGGAACGCCAGTAGCCGCAGCCACACCTGTTCTCGGTGTTGCCACCACCGCCCTTGACATGGTGACTGGTCTGTTCAACTCGACCCAGCACTTCTACCGCACCTATGAAACCATCAAGAACACCCGAGGCGAAGCCGCTGCTCTAGAGGCTTTGATGCCAAGCGTCCTTGGCGCAGGCGTTGGCATGGCGGCTGGCGCTGCTTTGACTGCGATCCCCGGCACAGAAGAACTTGCCCCAGAAGAACTTGCTGCAACCGGCGCAGGGCTTGACAGCAGCCTTGCCGCCGCAGACGCAGCGTTAGATATGTCTCGCTTCACCAAGGCTGTCCAAGAGCTGCGAGACTCCGCTAACGCCCTCAAAGACCTTGTGAAGATGCCGTTTGAGTCGTTGTCTAAGACCGAGGCATACCAGACCTTCCTTCGTGCTAAGGCAAATGTTGAAACCCTTCTGCGACCATTTGTGGACGTGGCTCGACCAGTTACCGATGTGACCGGCAAGGTCATCAACAAGTACTCCATCGCTGGCTCGCAGATCGGTGCGGACATTGGCGGTCAGACCATGTACCGCAAGGAGTGGGCGGAGACCGCTGACGCTACCAAGTGGGCGAAAGATCACCCCAACGAAGCCCCGACCCTCGGACAAGCCCTGATGGGCCGCCACACCTTCGCCTCGGGAGCCATTGACTTCCTCGTCTCAGTCGGCGCACAAGACCCCTACGCAGTCGGCGGTTCGCTTCGCAAGGACATCAGAAGCGTTGAGGGCCTGACTTTCAACCTGCACTTGCCCTTCATTGACAAGACCCTGAACCACGTCTGGTCGGGAACCGCCTTCGCCAATGTTGACCAAGCCTACGAGCAGTACGCCGGAGTTCGACGGGCGCTCAACGCCATTGTCCAGAACGTTGACAGCGTTGCCGCCATCAACCGCATTGACAAGCGCCTTGCTCCCATCGCTCCCCTTCTCCACGCTGCTAAGGCAGACACGCCAGAAGAAACGCTCCGCAACGTCATGGACGTATTCAAGAACCTGTCGGCGGTAGACGAGGTATTCACCACCGGCAAGTTGCCCATGACTTCCTCCATGCTCTTGCGCCTGCGCCAGATGGAGGTCGGCAGCAAGGGCCGCTTCACCTTTATGCCGATGTTCCTGGACTTTTCCGGTAAAGTTCAGGACTGGGGAGTTCGCAACCGAGACTTCACCCTCGGAGACTCTGGTGCCCTGCCTGCCCTTGCTCACGGCCTAGAGCAAATCGGCATCCCTCGCAGCGTTGTTGACGAAGCCATCAACCACCTCGCCTCCACCAAAGACCCCGGCGAATGGATGAACACCTACAAGACCGTTGTGAAGGGACACTTGCAGCTTCAGATGGTTGCAACCTTGGTGGGCGACAAGTTGGCGGCGGAATTTGATCCGGTGGTATTGGACTCGTTCCTCGCACACTTTGACGCTCAGGTCAACGAAGCAGTTGATAGGGCAGCAAACCTCGTCACTGGCTTCGGTGGCATCAGCACCAAGGAACACGCCTACGCCTATGGCCGAGATGGAATGAACCTCAGCCACGCCACCGATGGCGTAAAAGAAGCCAGCGCAGCAGTCTACGAAAGTCAAGTCGGGCGTATCCACTTTCCGAACTACAACGAGTTTCAACGCTCCACTCACGGCCTTGTGCGAGCGTTGAAGAACTCCAGCAGCGTGAAGCAACTTGATGTCTCACTGAAGAAGTTGCTCAGCCAAGACGAATACGAAGCGTTTGTCGCAGCTGTGAGCGAAAACAAAGTTTCCGACGTTGCTGTTGAGTTCCGAGAGCACCGGACAGATCTCGGCATCTCAAAAGAACTCTCGGGCAAGTTTGTCCAGAACCTCCGCTACGCGTGGGACACCACCAAGGGTGGCTCTGGCGTAATGAAAGATGGCATTGACCGCTACGTCAACGACAACTACTTCAAGCCCATGGCACTCGCCACTGGTGGTTGGGCAACTCGTGTCTCGGCTTCCGAAATCATGCTCAACGCCATGCGCCAAGGGCCGATCAACCTCAGCCTCGCTCGCTTCGCTGCTGCCGGTGCTCGCCACGAACGAGCAGTCCTGCATTGGGGCAAGGACTTAGAGCGAAAGTCCATCATGGACATCGCAGCCCGAGTCGCCTATGTCCTTGGCGGAAAGTTTGTTGACCCCAACCATCGAGTGTTCTCCAGCAACGAGGAGATGGGCCACTTCGTCGCAGTCCTCCACGGTGTCATGGCCGGAGTTGAGTCCAGCATCCTGAAGGGACTCGGCAAGCAGGAGTTCATGGACGCTGCCATCCGGTCGCTCTACTTGAACCAAGGCCACCTTGCACCTCAGATGGTTGAGGGCGGTCACGCCATGGTCAACGACCGCTCCCTTCCTGCCAAGGGCGGCATCATGTCCGTGGACACGGCGCTGTCGGCGGAGAAGGACACGGCTGAAGGTGTCCGAGCCATGAAAGCCAAGATGGAGCAGATCGTCGGACACAAGGCTCGCCTCTCAACCAGTGGTGAGTTCACCGGCATCGGCTCGGGCAATCAGGGCTTCATTGTCTCGCGTCTGTTCCAAGCAGACACGCAGGCTACCGACAAGTCTGTCCACTACGCCTTGCAGGAAATGGTTAGGGTTTTTGACGAGGAGATCAAGGCTGGCAAGAGCGTTGAGCAAGCTTGGGAGTCCGCCAAGGTTGAAGGCATTGGGGCGCACTACGAGTTCATGCAATCGCTTCCGCAGTCAACCCGAGAGATCATGGTTCGCCAAAAGAACTTTGTGCCGACCAACACCGAGTTCCTGAAGAAGTATCCCTACGCCACAGATGACCCCGGCCTCGCGCACTCCGCTGTCGCCATTGAAGGTCTGGAGAGCACCCTCTGGGGAGGCAGGAACCTGCCCGCAACCGGCAAGCCCTATTTTGACGAGCGCCTGTTCAAGGACATGGCGGCTCGCACCATCAAGGACAAGTCATGGCAGGAGTTTGCTCGTGCCTACCACACCGGCCCTGACGGTGAGCGCCTTGGCTCGGAACACTTCTCAATGGTGTTCGGCCCCAAGGTCAATCACATCACCTTCAGCGAGTTGCTGCCGACCCACGCTTCGGAATGGTTGAACACCAAGTTCACCTCTCGCATCGTGTCTCGACTGTCTCGTGAACCCATCTTCATCGTGGAGTTCGCCAAGCAACGCAAGATTGCGGAACGAGAGTTGGCTTCCAAATTGGGCGAAGCAGTTGACGATGAAGCAGCAACCCTCATGCAAGACCGTTCAGAAGCAATGGCTATGGCTCGTGCTTCCATGGAGATGGTTCGCTACATCCACAACCCTTACGACAAACTGAAATTTGAGTATGGGATGCGAGTCATTGCACCGTTCTACTTCGCCCAGAACCAATCGTGGCGACGCATGGGCAGACTGCTGGCAGAAGATCCAGGCGCATTTGAGCGGTACGCCAAACTTATCATGCAGACACTCAACTTCTCCTACGCAGCATCTAAGTCCACTGGTGGCTACCCAACTATTACCATGCCGTTCTCTGGAAGCATCATGGGCTTCGTCACCAAGATGCTTGATGGCGGTGTCGCAGTCCCCATCGGCATCCCACTGTCGCTCTCCTCAGCACAGTCAATCCTGCCGATCAGCCCACTGGACACGGTAGAGCCAACCAACGCTCTGTCCAGCCCAGCGTCGCTTGTCCATTCCCTCATCCCTCGATTTGGCCCAGTGTTCAACTTGCCGCTGAAATGGATTTTGCCATCGTTTGGCGTTTTGACCCCGCTTGAACTGCAAAAAATAAATGACACCATTGTCGGAGCAACGGGTGAGAGCACCTCGCTGGTGCAAGATGTTTTCCCCAATTCGTTCATTGACCACATGCTGCAAACCTCTATCGGTGTGCTTGGCGCAGTTTGGTCAAAGCCGGGGCAAAACATCAATTCTCAGTTCCTGAGTTCCTACATCACGGCATCTGACGAAACTTGGCGCTACATCATTGAGAAGAAATTTGACCAACTAGAGGCAACGGTTCGTGCAGCCTCTAAGGGCAAGTCCGACAACTACATCAACAACTTGGTGCTTCAGAACTTCCAGCAGTTCTACAGCCCTGGAACGCCGGAAGGTAAGAAGCACCTCAGCGACCTATTCAGCGAAGTCAACAAGGCCACCGCAACGCGAGCTGTTGTTCGAGCAGTAGTTGGCTTCATGTCTCCGCTCTCAACTTCAATGGGACAAGCCAACCAGCAGTTCACTCAGGACTACCAGAACCTTGTCTATCTCCTCAACGGCGACACCATGGCGGCGCAGGATAAGTTGCTCTCCCTCAACCCAGATCGTGCGCCCTACACCATCGCCACCACAACCTCAAAGTCCCAAAGCCTCATTGCGCCGGGGACAAGTTGGCCTACAACGCAAAATGGTCTGCACTGGATGGAAGCCAACACCGGCATCGTCAGCGCCTACCCTTCGGCATCTCGATACTTGATGCCCATCGCAACTCTGGAAAGCAGCAAGAACCCTTACGACGCTCTGGCGCAGTTGTACCAAATCCAGCAACAGTTCCGAGAGAAGCGCACTCCAGCAGACATGATGACTGCGCTCAACATCTCAGTGGGCAACTACTTCTTCAACCAAGTTGTTTTGCCGACCTATGAGAACTATTTCAAGTCGCAAGGAGTTTCTGACCCTACTTACTCCGCCTACGCCCAAGGCGGCAAGCAATGGATACAATCCACCGGCTCTGTGCTCAACCCAGACTGGGTGGCGTATCATGGAGCAGCAGAGGGTAAGCAGTTCCGCACCCAAACTCTTGATCAGGTGAAGAACCTCATCGCTGACCCCAAGTACGCCAAGATGCCGCAGATGCAAAACCTCCGCAATGTCTACGACAGTTATGTCGCTCTTGACGCTGAGATGACGCAAATGAACTACACCTCATCACAGAAGGGCGCAGCATGGAACGGCAAGGGTGGAGTTGTTGACCAAATGAAGAAGTTAGTTCCTTCAATGGTTCCCTTCATTACCGATGTTCTCGCTCCGCTCTACCCCTACTACCCCAACGGATAAGTCATGGCTGAAGAACCCACAGACACCAAGGCACACGAGGAGGCTGAAACCTCCGTCTTTGAGGCCGAAGAACAGAAGTCTCCCAAGACCGTTGCCAAGGACTACATGCTTCCCATGTCCGACGCTGCCCTAGAGGAATGGAAAGACAAGGAAGGCTTTGCTGAGTATTGCGCCCAAGTCGCCTCCGGCCTTTACCCGACGCTTGCTCCACAACTTGCAATGGGTCTGACCACCAAGGCACTCCTTGACCCCTACGAGCAGTTGGCGAAGAAGTACCTCGGCCCATTCTCCGAGGCAGAACTGGACAGCCCCATGTGGCAGAAGGTTCTCTCTGGTGGCACCGATCCCAAGACCGGCAAGCCAACCGTTATGCCTTTGGCAGACTTTGTGAGTTTCATCAAGAGCCACGCTGGTAGTGGCTACTTGGACACTGACGAAGGACAAGCCCGAGTCGGCAACTCCGTCAACCAACTTCGACAGAACCCTCACGCGTGGGACGGAACGCCGGAACACAAAGCGGTTCTCATGCGAGACATTTCTAACGGTGCTCACCCTGGCGGTGTCCACCCTTCTAACCTTCCGCCAGTAGTAGGAGAGGACTGACCATGAGTGGATTGGACATCAAACTTCCCACAGGGGGTGGGGCAAGCGGCTCAAACCCAACCGTCACTCCACTTGGCAATGTCAACGCTCAGGCAGCAGCCCGAGCAGGATCGGCCTACTCGCAGGCATACTCCTACCTCAGCACCGTGTTCAACAACGGCTCTCAGCAACTCAACTTTGAGGAAGGTCGCCTTGCTGCAAACAAGATGAGTGCTGCACAACGCAACGCCCTCAACTCCCTGCTCGTCAGCATGGGCTACGCAAACGCCAAGAACCAACAGCAGTTGCAAAGCCACTACGACGAGTTTCTCGGTGAGTATCGCAAGGGTCTCGCCGCCAACTCAAACCTGACGCTTTACGGCATGGTCGCCGGAACGATCAACGGCGGACAGTGGAACACCACGCCAAACGCTGCAAGCGGCACGAAGCACTACTTTGTTCCCCCAGCAGGAACCGCCTACGACCCCAACAGCAATACCTTCCAAGTCTCCCCAGCAGGCGTGACTAACCCCTCGGGCAGCAGCCAAGCCTCCACGCTGGACAGTGTGGAACTGGAGATGGAGAACTGGGGCTTCAGCGAAAAGACCATCAAGGCTATGTCGCCTCGCATTGTCTCGGCAATTGCCGGAGGAGTTGACAACACCAAGGGCATTGATGTGTGGCTCCGAGAGCAGCCTGAGTACGCCCAGCAGTTCCCCGGCAACATCACTCGCATGAAGAACAACCTGCCCCCATTGGCAGAAAGCACCTACACCTCTTATGTCCAAGCCATGCAGGAAGCTGGTCGAAGCGCCGGGTTGCCAGCGGGCTTCCTGACTAACCAAGAGATCGGCACCCTCATCGCCAATGAGGTCAAGCCCACCGAGTTCACCAAGCGTCTGACCACCGCCTACGAAGCGGTGCAGCAGGCCAACCCCACGGTTCTTCAAGCACTCCAAGAGAACTTCGGTCTTACCCCTGGACACTTGGCAGCATGGGCGCTTGACCCCAAGAAAGCCACCGACCTCATCGCCCAGCAGGTGCAAGAGGCGAAGTACATGGCTGAGACCCAAGCAGCAGGCTTCAATCAAGGCATGGGTGTTGAGCAGGCTCAGAACATCTACCAGTACGCCCAGACTGCCGGACTCAGCGAGGCATCAGTTCGCTCAGGCATTGACACCGCAGCCCGCTACCAGAGCCTTGAAGGTTCTGCCCCCGGTCAAGCCAGAGCAGGTCTCACCCAAGAGCAACTGATCGGCTCACAAGTCGGCGGAGATGCTGGGGCCAAACAAGCCTTTGACATCGCTCGGGCGCAGCAGATGACCCCGATGCAGGGTGGCGGCGGAGACATTATGAACGCCAAGGGTGTCACCGGCGCAGGCTTCGCTACCGGAGAAGGCACCGCACCAGTCCGATAGAACCCTTGCCTAG
>Ga0208614_1000726_pt1 | contig 9247 bp, 5 predicted proteins | sample CryBogCBE23Jun09_FD_184554 | JGI IMG/M metagenome (GOLD analysis project Ga0208614, IMG submission 184554) | Freshwater microbial communities from Crystal Bog, Wisconsin, USA - CBE23Jun09 (SPAdes) | ecosystem: Environmental > Aquatic > Freshwater > Lake | place: Crystal Bog, Wisconsin, USA...
CAGGCAATCATGATGCAGGAAGACGCCCGTTTGATCACGGTGCTCGAAGCTGCCATCAACAACTACGCGGTTGACCCCAACCACGTTGTGTCGCCTAACCACATCGTTAACGAGCTCTCGGGTTACATCACCCCTGACTCGCTGTACGACCTCGTTGCACTCATCGAAGTCCACCAGTTGGAAGCCTCGCGTCTTTTGTTCAACCCACTCGACTACCGTGACCTCTACAAGTGGGACATCAACCAGACGGGTTGGGCCTTCAAGGACCGCGTCGTTGCTGGTGAGCGCATCGTTCAATTCGGTGGTTTCCAAGTTCAGCGTTCGATCGAAGTGCCTCAGGGTACTGTCTACATGACCCCAAGCCCCGAGTTCCTCGGTGTGTTCCCCGTCATGTACTCGCTCGACGTCGAAGAGAACCACACGCCTGAGAAGTTCCACAAGGGTTGGGTCATGGACGAGCTCGTCTCCGAGATCGTTCTCAACCCCCGTGGCCTCGGAAAGATTGTGAAAGCCTAGTCTTAACAGCCATACGAGCCGGGGGGACGATCCCTGCCTGCAAAGCAAATCGCCCCCGGCACCGTATAGAACTCGTATTACCTACAGATTTCCTAGATCTGTTAGCAGTGTGCAAAATGTGCACATTGCCTTGAAACAAGGAGAAGAACAAGATGGCAAGAACAGTATCAAAATCAAGCGACACAAGCTCAGAGAGTACTCCAGTTCCAGTAATTGATCTGGGTGGTCACTTCGAAGAGCACAAGGCTGACCCAGTGGACAGAGCAGCAGCACTCCAAAAGCGTGCTCCAGCTTCATTCACAGGTATGCAGGATATCCAAACTGCAGACTGGATCGAGAACCTGATGAATGGATCGACTGTATTTACTAGCGACAAGGGTAGCTTTAAGCTAAACGGCGCTGGTTACCACGGTAGCATCCAGCCAATCGCTGAAGAAGTACGCAAGGATGCTTACTTGTTGAGAGCTGTACAACGTGGTCGAATTGCCTTCATTACATCCGATGAAGCAGAGGCAAAAATCGCTGATCTTAGAGATGAGAACAGCACAAGCGAGAGTCACATGGATCACCTCCGTGAAAGCCTCGCTGCAGGAGCTAGCGAGAACACAGGCCTGTACAAGATCCCTCTTCCTGACGAAGCTGAGCCTAAGGGCCCATCACAGTCTTGGGAGCAGATCTGGAATTCAAGTACTAGCACTGCAAAACCAAAGAACGTATAACAACCGGTGGACTGCAAAGCTCCACCTTTAGAAGGAGCTTAAATGAGCGATGAGATCAAGAACACAGTGAAGCCTGCTGTTGAGGCCACTGCCGGGCCATTGGGTGCAATCATCCCCAGCGGTACGGTGCTTAGCGGTACAACAATCTACAGCCTGCCATGGTTCAACGTTTGGGCACCTCAGACGTTCGCCGGTACCGTCAGTGGTGGCTACGCACAGCCTACCTTGAGTGGTAATGGCTGGGCTGGACAAGTCAACACCGGCTATGTTTTCCAGAACGACCAATACAACACAACCGTGAGAGGATTCTAATATGGCTATTACACCTAACGTTCCAAACGAGCAGTCTACAAAACAGGCACTCCGTGGTGTAACACGCGGTGGTATCACGCCTGGTGCAGTCAGTCCTTCGATTGATAATGCCATCATGGTTAACGCTGCCTTCACGGCAAGTGGTATCCTTGAGCTGTCAGTCCCATCGGCTGCTGGTACATTTACCCTTAGTGGTACTGGTACTGGTCTTGTTACCACAACATTGACTGGTACTTCAACCGGTAGCAACGTTAACCAGTTGATCTCAGCTCTTGCTGCCGGTCCTTTGGCTGGTTACACGTTCTACGTGAATGCCGGTGGTGCTAACTACCTGTACAACACGACTACGAGCATTATTGTTCCTAGCGGTGTTGGCCTTACCGTGGTGAGCGGTACTGGTACTACTCCTACACTGACTGCTTTTGTGCCTTCGGGTACTGAAGGTCAGAGCTACCCAAGCTACGTTGGTACTCCTAACGCTACTCCTAACTGGGTTGATGACGTTACTGTCCACACACCTCAGATCGGTTTTAACGGTCAGGTTATTGGTGGTACGCAGCTTTCTTCGACTACTTCGGTTAGCTCAAGTGGTGTTATCAACGCACAGCAGCAGGTTCGCCAGATCTTGACCGGTAACGGTCCTGATGGTGGTAGCCAGACTCAACAGTACGGTGGCTACTTTGCTACTTACAGCGGTAACCTTTACGCAACTGGTCAGAAGAGAACTCAGCGTCAGCAGTGCTAAATGGATTACAAACCTTTTAATATAAAGGTCGAAGCAGTAGTTATTAGAGCCAATGGTGACCGGGAGGAACTCGGCGCCATTGGTTCTACTACTTTAAAGGACGATCATGGACACAGTATTGACTAGTGCAACAAGAGCAAATTTAGTACAAGCATTTTCAAGTGCTTATGCTCAATATTTACCAACAACTGGCGGCACTATTAGTGGTAATTTAATAGTAACGGGTGCTTTAAGTTCTTCTTCTTTTGTTGACCCAATTAATTATGGTGCAGACCCTACAGGTAGGACAGACAGCACTGCTGCTATCCAAGCCGCTATTTTTTCTGGTATTCCAGTTCGTTTCTCCCCAGGTATTTACGTTGTCTCATCACCTCTCTATTTGCCCTCCGGAGCAAAAATAGAAGGTACCGGAATCAACTTAAATGCCCTTTACGAATACCACCCATTGCCTAGAGAGACGGCGGCAATCTACCACGCCAATGTTTCTTACAATTCAAGTCTTGGATCCACAACGTATTCCACGCCAAATCCTGGCCCACTGTTTGTTATCCACCCAGGCAACCAAAACATAACAATCAAAGATATTGTTTTGCATGGTGCTTACACCACCAGTCGGGATAACTATGCAATTTACGCAGTAGACACTCCCGGCGAAGGAGTAACTAATAACTACTCCACATCACAGCCGTGGCAAGCGTACAATGCGGCTAACTGGGTTACTTCATTGCCATCAGTGGTCAGTGGCGCTTTGGCTGCTGGAACCACAGTAATCACAGGGCTTTCTCCAAGTGATGCAACTTTCCTACAGCCAGGCATGAGCCTTGCTCTATGGAGTTCCTACCCTCACGTTTATGAACAAGCAACGGTTAAGTCATATTCTTCTGGGACATTGACGCTAACCATGCCTCTCCAAAACAAGTACATTTCCAATGTAACTATCCAACCGTTTTATTCATCAACTACAAATCTGCGCTTAGAAAATGTTGCAGCAAATTACTTCTATGGTGATGCAACTATTTACATGGGTCACAACCGTGGTGAGAGTAAATTTGAACACGTATGCATTTACGGTGCAGGTATCAACAGTTCCGCTGGCAACAATGCAAACGCATGTGGGATTATCTGGAACTGTGCTGACACTGAGATGAAAAACTCTGTTGTCGGTAATTGTGCATTACACGGTTTTGTTTTGAATGGTTCTGTTTCAGCAATAACAGGCGGTGACATTTGGGGTTGTGGCGGTAATGGTGCTTATATTCTTGGTGGTAGTAAATGCACCATTGGCACCAGAACAGAATTTGACAGTCACAAAAAAGAAGCAGTCTATGTAGAAGCTGGTTCAAACACAATCAGTAACAGTGCCGCTGGTTCTGGCGCCTACTTTGGTTCCCTCACTGGAAGTTCTGGTTGCTCAGACGTTACCATCGAGCCAGGTGTTTCTTTTTCGCAAAACTGCATTTCCGGTAGCGGCACTCAAAATGCAATCACTTCAAATATTGCCACCGACACAGCTTGGACTGGTCGACTAAACGTACTCGGAAATATTGTTGTTGGTAACTACAAAAGTTCTGGAGGAGTCCAGTACCACGTTTACCTTGGCAACACACTTGCCAATTTGAATTACACAGACAATCTACCAATCAACAACCCAACTACGGCTACAACGTATTCTGTTGTATCAGCAAGTGGTAGTACCATAACCCTTTCTGGGAGTACCGCTGGAATTGTGCCATATGTACCATTGACTATTGGTTCAGAGAAGAAAATTGTTGATGTTTCATACACACTTAATAGCACCACTGTTCCACTTAGTACTACGTTAACAGGTACTTATTCAGGTACTACAATGGCTGCAGCGGTAGGCTTGCCATATTTCAACGGTGCCGTGTACTTTGCAAGTTATTCGCCCTACGGAATTGCCAACACTGGTTCTGGCGCTTCAACAAAAGCTGGATCTCCTAACTTAAAAGCAAACTCAGACGATTCAACCGTTCTTTGGTACAGGCAAATTGTTGGTGGTGATACGTATACCCCAGTAATGAAATTTCAGTCTGCGACTACTAACTCTGACCAAATAATAATTCAAGCATCCGACAGTACTTCCCCAGCCGCTTATTCAAGTGCTTTGTACACACAATCTTTGCGCCTTGGTACAAGTAGCTCTTACGATGCAAACATTGTTCGTACTGCATCGGGTGTTTTGACAGTACAAAATAATTTAATTGTCACAAGTGACCTTACTGTTGGGAACGATACTACAATTAAAGGTGATTTAACCGTAAGTGGTGCTTTAAGTTCTTCTTCTTTTGTTGACCCAATTAATTATGGAGCAGACCCTACAGGCCAAACTGATAGTACTTCTGCTATCCAAGCCGCCATCTTCTCTGGTATCCCAGTTAAATTTGGCCCTGGTACCTACGTTGTATCTTCGCCACTCTACATTCCTACTGGTTGCTTGATTCAGGGAACCGGCCCAGGTCGCGCCAGTTATCCGCTCAATCCTGCTCCATCAGAAACCGCAAGGATTCTTCACGCAAACGTAAGTGGTGGTTCTTACTCAACCCCTAATGTTGGACCTTTGTTTGTTCTTCAGCCATCGGTAGTAGATGTAACAATCAGAGATTTGCACTTAGACGGTGTTTACACTAAGAGCAGGGACAACTACGCAATCTTTGTTCCAGAAGCACCTTATGGTTATTCTTGGCAAAGTAGTTACGACACGACGTACCCTTGGCAGGCTTACAACGCTGCAAACTGGATATCTAACTTTCCTTCAGGGACAACCGGATCGCTAACGATTGGAACCACCGTGATTACTGGGTTTACCCCCAGCGATACGACATGGCTAGTTCCCGGAATGTCCTTGGCTATTTCCACTAATAATCCATACGTTTTTGAGCAGGCAACGGTTAAGTCTTACTCCGCAGGAACGTTGACGCTTGCTAAGCCTATAACTAAAGCGTACACCGCCTCAAGTGTCACGATTGAGCCTGCATGGGTTAGCGGTCAAGATACCAATTTATTTATTGAAAACGTTTCTATGTTCAACTTTGCCGGTGACGCAACTGTTTACTTAGGGTTCCAGCGTTTAGGAAATAAATTCAATCACCTTAATATTTATGGTGCTGGCTATGGAGCATCAACAAATCCAAACGCAAACGCTTGTGGTCTTGTTGTTAGTTGTTCAGACAGCCATTACTTCAATTCATTATTTGGGGCATCAAAACTTCACAACATCGTTCTCAATTCATCTATTGGCTCTATCAGTCAATGTGACATTTGGGGAGCTGGGGGCAACGGCGTTTACGTTTTTGGTGGCAACCGAGTAGACATTCAAAACCGTGTTGAATTTGACAATGCAGGGAAGGAAGCCATCTACATTGAAGGCAACGCTTCTGCAAAGATTTATAACTCGGCGGCTGGAGTCAATGCGTACATAACCCCTGCCTACAACGGCGCTGCTGATGTACAGATTGGTCCAGGTGTTAACTTTTCTAGCAACTGCATGAGTGGATCGGGTACAGACAGCGCAATAACTTCTAACATCTACACCGACGCAAACTGGGGCGGTCGCCTAAACGTTACCGGAAACAGCGTGTGCGGTAACTTCGGGGCAAACGGTGGTGTTCAGTATGACCTTTACATGGCTGGTCTTAACCCCTCAATCAATTACATTGACAATAAGCCATCTTCATACCCATTGACTGCAAAGTCATACGCAGTAACTTCTGCCAGCGGTTCGACAATAACGTTGACCTCAACTCCTATCGGTTTGACTGTGGGCGTGCCGCTCACTATTGGTTCAGAAAATAAAATTATTGATAGCAGTTATGTAATCGGGTCGACTACGGTACCCCTTACAACGGCTTTGGTGAATACGTACTCAAACACCACAATGAGCGCGGCAATCGGACTGCCGTACTTCACAGCACCAGTTCTTCTAGGAAGTTACACGCCCTTTGGCGTTGCTAATACTGGCTCTGGCGTATCGACTGTTGCGGCCAATTCAAACGTTCGATACAATTCGGATGCTTCTTCTTCGCTTTATTACCGTCAAGCAGCAAACTCCAATCCCGGAGTTGCCATTGAACGTTTCCAGAGTGCCACTTCCAATGGAAGTGACCAATTAATTATTCAAGCACTTGACTCCGCTTCGCCCAATAACATTTCATCTCTTTGGACTAAATCCATTCGATTTGGTTCAAACAATGTTTATGACACCAACATTGTTCGTACTGCATCGGGTGTTTTGACGGTACAAAATAATCTTGTTGTCACAAGTGGTCTAACAGTTAGTGGTAATACTACTGTAAACGGCCCATTAAATATAAACACAGCAGTGCTGGGTGGTATTACAGCAACTAGTGGTCAAGCTGCTGTCTTTAATGGCACTTCATGGGTGCCGAGTACAATAAGTGGGACAGCTACGACTACTAACCCATTGGCTTATGGAAATCCTAATGTTGGTGAATCATTTAGCCGTTATATTGCTACGGTACCTAATACTGTGGCCAGTGGTGTTATGAGATTTGCTGGTATGTATCTAACTGCTGGTCAAGTGGTAAACAACATTACTTTTGCTACAACTTCTGTAGCTTCTAACGGAATTACTAGTTCATGGGGTGGTATTTTTACTACATCCGGTACTTCTACAACTATGTATTTATTAGCAAGTACTTCTGGCCAGGTAAACCCAACCTACGCTGCAACTTCAGTAATTACCACAGCACTGAGTGGTTCATTTACCGTACCATCCAATGGTATTTACCTCGTTGGTTTTACTTTCTTTGGTACTACTCCTCCAGGATGGGTTGGTACTGGTAATGCTGGTAATGGACTTCTAGGTGCTCAATTTCCAGTAATCATGGCACAAGCATCTATGACTAGCTACCCTACTCCACCAGCTATTGGTACTTCTTTCAGTATTGGTGGATCATCATACTCACCTTGGTTTGCACTGACCTAATAGAAAGCAAATATGTCATCACCTACTTATATTTCTTGGGGTACTGGTTCTGGTATTGCTAAAGCCACTGATATTGCTTTATTCAACCCTGTTGGCTCTGTTGTATCTGGGGTTATTACTACTCCTACCACTTCTACTTCTGGCGATACTTTTCTCTGTGTGGCTACTCTTACTGCCAGCGGAAACTATTCGGTTACCGAGGTAGGCCTTTTTGATAATCAGCTTAGTCCAGTTGTGGGGTCACTTGCAAATCAAGTCAACCCTACGGATACCACCATCACTGTGAGCGGCTACAGCGGCTTTCTAGGGGCCTTTCCGTTCAATGTACAGGTGTCTACCGAAGTGATGACTGTAACTTCTGGTAATGGCACAAATGTCTTCAATGTAATACGTGGCGCAAACGGCTCTAGTAAGAGTACGAATATTATTCCTACGTTTACTCCAGTTGTAGCACCATCTGGGAACATGTATGTGAAGAGCAGCTTTGCTGGTATCGGCCTGCAAGCGGGGGATAGTATTCGGTTTAATATCAGCGTTCAATTTTCTTAGGAACTAAATGGCTTACCCAACCTACACAACTCCTAGATCTATAGCTGGCGCTGCAACCCCAACATACCTTGTTTCTGCATTGGCTAGCGGGTATTCTGCTGGGCAATCATTCATCGTTGCTAATACCACTGGCTGGTACGAAGTAAGCTTGAGCGGCACTGCAACTACTAATCCTCTGGGTACTAGTGGTGTATTTACCCTTGTTGTTGATTATGGCTCTGCTACAGAAGAGAAGATCCTTTGTGCTTCTGGTTCCATTCCTATTGATGTAAACGTACCAATTTTTGTATGGACTGACGGAACATACAATGGTCGTGGTTGGGATGGAACAACATCTGTAGCTCACGCTACGGGCAGTGGCACGAACCCTAACGTATTCCTGGTTAGAACCGCGGTAGATGACCTTCAATTCAACACGTCAGCGGCCACGCTTACTAACAACCTTGCCACACTCTCTGGGCAATATGCTGTCACTTCCGGAATTGTTACAGCACAATCTGGTTACATTTCTACGATCTCAGGCAAGCAAGCAACTGATGAAGCAAATATTGCCAGTTTGTCAGGTAGTTTAGCTACTCTCAGTGGCCAATACTTAACAACGTCTGGCATAGTTACTACTGCTACCGGTAACATTGCTACCCTTACCAGCAATCTTGCTACCCTTAGCGGACAATACGTTGTCACATCAGGAAGCCTCACAACGCTATCTGGTCAATTTGTAACATTGTCTGGTGCATACGCCACAACCTCAGGCAATCTAAATACAACCAATGCTAACGTTACAACTCTTTCAGGACAATTTGTAACATTATCTGGGCAATACAATACAACTAGCGGGATTGTAACTTCCCACACAAGTTCAATTGCTTTGATCAGTGGCAATTTGAATACACTCTCTGGCCAATATAACACTACCAGTGGGATTGTCACAACAGCAACTGGTAATATCTCATTGCTAAGCGGATCTTTAGCTACATTAAGTGGCCAGTTTGTCACTCTCAGCGGAGCATACAACACAACATCTGGCATTGTAACTAGTAACACAAACTCTATCGCGCTAATTTCAGGCAACCTTAACACTGTTAGTGGTGTAGCTTATGCTGCTCTGCCAGGATCCGGTGGAACTATTAGCGGTAACCTTGTTATTGCTTCTGGTCTTACTGTCACTGGTACATCTACTCACATTGGTAACTCTACGTTTAGTGGTACTCTTACAGTTGCAAGTGCCATTATCAACCCTATCCTTCAGGGTGCTTATGAAGTTGTATCATACAGTGGATCAACCGTGCTTAGCGGAACGGCTACTCCAGCTATGCTTAATGCAGCAAACAGCTCTTTCTATTTCTATAACACAGCACCATCTGGTTCATATACAGTAGCAATCACCGGAGCACCAACCGTGTCTGGTAGAAGCGCCACTTTTGCTTTGCTTGTAAATAA
>Ga0208614_1000757_pt1 | contig 9073 bp, 5 predicted proteins | sample CryBogCBE23Jun09_FD_184554 | JGI IMG/M metagenome (GOLD analysis project Ga0208614, IMG submission 184554) | Freshwater microbial communities from Crystal Bog, Wisconsin, USA - CBE23Jun09 (SPAdes) | ecosystem: Environmental > Aquatic > Freshwater > Lake | place: Crystal Bog, Wisconsin, USA...
ATTACACCTACTGCAGTGAAGATCGTTGCCAAAATCGGCATAGCAATAATGCCTGCCCAAAGGCGGGGCGCAATCACTCTAGCCAAAGGATCTACAGCCATCATTTCCATTGCACTTAACTGTTCTCCGGCTTTCATCAGTCCAATTTCTGCAGTGAGTGAAGTGCCAGCTCGCCCTGCAAATAATAAGGCGGTAATGACTGGTCCTAACTCTCTTGTAAGCGAGAGTGCCACTAGTAAACCTAAGGCCTGTTCAGAACCATATCGGTTGAGCGTGTAGTAACCCTGCAAACCCAAAACAAAACCAACAAATAATCCAGATACCGCAATAATCACAAACGAATGATTACCTACAAATAAAATTTGATCGATTACCAAACGCGGTCTTTTTAATAAGAATGCAGAACGATAGATTGCGGCGGTAAACATTCTTGCTGCCAATCCCAAGCTAGTGAGATTACGACGCACAAAAAAACCGAGGCTAGCAAAAATATCGAGTGCTTTATGCAAGATCATCATGATGATCTCAATCCAAAATCCTGAGCCATAGTTGGGCCAGGATAATTAAATGGCACTGGGCCATCTGGTGAAGCATCTAAAAATTGCCGCACAAAGGGATCGGTTGAGCGGCTTAACTCTTCCGGAGTGCCCTCTGCTCCAATCCGACCATTTGCGATGAAGTAAACATAGTCTGCAATTGCAAAAGTTTCTTCAACATCATGGGTTACTAAGAGGCTAGTAGCACCAAGCGCATTATTCAAGTCCCGAATGAGACGTGCTGTAATTCCTAAGGAAATGGGATCAAGTCCTGCGAAAGGCTCGTCATACATGATCAGCGGGGGGTCTAGCGCAATGGCACGCGCTAGTGCAACGCGTCGAGCCATACCACCAGAAATTTGGGCGGGCATTAAATCACGTGCTCCACGCAAACCTACTGCATTGAGTTTCATCAGCACTAAAGAGCGCAATAATTCTTCAGTTAAATCTGTATGCTCACGCAAGGGAAACGCTACGTTCTCGTAGACACTTAAGTCTGTGAAGAGCGCACCGAACTGAAAAAGCATACCCATACGACGACGTGCATTCATTAGCTGAGAAGAAGTCATCTTCCCGATATCCCGGCCTTCAAATAAGACCTGACCCGATTGCGCAGAATACTGACCGCCAATTAATCTCAAGATGGTCGTCTTGCCGCAACCAGAGCCGCCCATCACAGCAACAACTTGACCGCGCTTGAACTCCATATTGAGTCCAGACAGAATCTGGCGCTCTTCGGGTGCATAGGCGAAGTTCACGTCCCGAATCGAAACGATGACCTCGTCCGAGAGGGATTGCGTCTTCGCTTGGCTACTTTGCAAAGTTCGGAAGTTGTCGTCAGTCATGCCGCATATTATCGCGGTAAGACTGATGACCCCATTAAATATTCATCTACTGCTTGGGCGCACTGACGACCCTCACGAATTGCCCACACCACCAAAGATTGACCACGACGCATATCTCCTGCAGCAAATACCTTAGGAACGTTGGTTTGATAGGCCTTTTGACCATCAACTGTTGCTTTTGCATTACCACGCGCATCTTTTTCAACACCAAAAGCATTTAATACTTGTTGTGCTGGAGATACAAAGCCCATGGCTAAAAGCACTAAATCAGCCTTAATCTCAAACTCAGAGTTTGGCATTTCTGACATCTTTCCGTCTTTCCACTCCAAACGAACGCCAATCAGCTTCTCTACTTTTCCGTTTTTACCTTCAAAACGTTTTGTGGCCACAGACCAATCGCGCTCACAACCCTCTTCATGCGAGGAAGATGTGCGTAATTTCGTTGGCCAATAGGGCCATACCAAAGACTTGTTTTCTTCTTCTGGGGGCTGAGGCAATAACTCAAACTGAGTCACTTTACTTGCACCATGTCGATTGGAGGTACCTACGCAATCAGAACCAGTATCACCACCGCCAATTACAACCACATGTTTGTCAGTAGCGCGAATCTCATTCTTCAAATCACCTGCATTTTCTTTGTTCTGAGGAATCAAAAATTCTAGGGCGTAATGCACACCAGCCAACTCACGGCCAGGAACTGGTAAATCACGGGGCTGCTCTGCACCACCAGTGATAACCACTGCATCAAAATCTTTCATCAGCTGATCTGGTGAAACAGTTTTAGTGGCGTAGTTTTTCACCTCAACACCAATTGCTTCTTTGCCGATGAAGACGCTGGTTTCAAACTTCACGCCCTCAGCTTGCATTTGCTCAACGCGACGATCAATCAGCCACTTCTCCATTTTGAAGTCGGGGATACCATAACGCAGCAATCCACCAACTCGGTCATTTTTTTCGAAGACGGTAACATCGTGACCCACGCGTGCCAATTGTTGGGCGGCAGCCATACCGGCAGGTCCGCCACCAACCACCGCAACTTTTTTACCGGTCTTTGTTTTAGAGGGTTGAGGCTTAACCCAACCATTTTCCCAGCCCTTATCAATAATCGCGTGTTCAATTGATTTAATTCCGACCGGCGCCTTATTGATACCCAAGGTACAAGCAGCCTCACATGGTGCAGGGCAAATACGTCCCGTGAATTCCGGAAAGTTATTAGTGGATTGCAATACTTCTAAGGCATTTTTCCAATCATTATGAAATACCAAATCATTGAAGTCTGGAATGATGTTGTTTACAGGGCATCCGCTATTACAGAATGGAATACCACAATCCATGCAACGTGCACCTTGTACTTTGGCCTCTTCATCTGTCAGAGCTTTCACAAACTCTTTGTAATGATGTAAACGTTTTACAGGAGCCTCGTAGGTTTCATCTACCCGTTCAAACTCCATAAATCCAGTGACCTTACCCATATCTAATCCTTAATATCTTTTCTTTAGCATTGATCAAGCAGCAACAGGAGCATTTTGGGATTTTTCCCAGAGCTCGCCTAAGGCACGCTTGTACTCAGTTGGAAGCACCTTCACAAAGCGGGCACGGGATTTATCCCAATCAGCCAAGAGTGATTTAGCGCGTTCTGATCCGGTATAACGGAAATGGCGCTCAATCAATCCTTTGAGAATCTGCTCATCAGTTAAACGTTCACCACCATCTTTAACATCAACGGGCGCATGCCATTGAGACTTAGGCGTTTTGGCAATCTGCTCAGCGGAAGGCAAAACTTTTTCAAGGCTTGCCATGCTGGTATTGCAACGTTTTTCAAATAAACCATCTTCGTCGTACACATAAGCAATACCACCACTCATGCCCGCAGCAAAATTGCGGCCTGTGTTGCCTAAGACCACAACCGTTCCGCCAGTCATGTATTCGCAACCGTGATCGCCTGTGCCCTCAACGACTGCCGTAGCTCCAGAGTTGCGGACTGCAAAACGCTCACCAGCAACGCCATTAAAGAAGGCTTCACCACCAATAGCACCATATAGAACCGTATTACCAACAATAATGTTACGAGCAGTATCGCCACGGAACTCATGGGGAGCGCGCACGATGACACGACCACCGGACAATCCTTTGCCCACATAGTCATTGCCGTCACCGACTAAATCAAGCGTAACGCCCTTGGCTAAGAATGCTGCAAAGCTCTGGCCAGCCGTACCATTTAATTGAATATGAATAGTGTCATCTGGTAAGCCAGCATGGCCATAGCGCTGAGCAACATCGCCCGATAACATCGCGCCCACCGTACGATTAACGTTCTTTACGGGAACAATGAAAGAAACTTTCTCGCCACGCTCTAAAGCAGGCTCGCTCTTCTCAATCAAAATATTATCGAGCGCACTACCTAAGCCATGCTCTTGTGTGAGCACTTGATAGCGCGGTACATCGGCAGCAACATCGATCTGAGCAAAAATTTTGCTGAAATCTAAGCCATGTACTTTCCAGTTCTCAATACCCTTGCGAGTATCTAATAAATCGACTCGGCCAATTAACTCATCAAACTTACGAATACCCAGTTGCGCCATAATCTCGCGCGCCTCTTCGGCAATAAAGAAGAAGAAATTCACTACATGCTCTGGCTTGCCAGAAAACTTTTTACGTAATTCAGGGTCTTGCGTTGCAACACCAACTGGGCAAGTATTTAAATGACACTTACGCATCATGATGCAACCTTCAACGACCAATGGTGCTGTAGCGAAGCCGAATTCATCTGCACCCAAGAGTGCGCCGATCACAACATCGCGACCTGTCTTCATTTGACCATCGGCCTGAACGCGGATACGACTGCGCAAACCATTCAATACTAAGGTTTGTTGGGTTTCAGCTAAGCCAAGTTCCCATGGGGAACCAGCATGTTTAATGGAAGAAAGCGGGGAAGCGCCTGTACCGCCATCGTGTCCAGCAATCACTACATGATCTGCTTTTGCTTTTGCAACACCAGCAGCAATCGTGCCGACACCAACTTCCGAAACCAACTTCACTGAGATATCTGCGGCAGGATTCACATTCTTTAAATCATGAATCAGCTGAGCCAAATCTTCAATTGAATAAATGTCATGGTGTGGAGGAGGAGAAATCAAACCAACGCCTGGTACTGAGAAACGCAGCATGCCAATATAGTCAGACACTTTTCCACCAGGGAGTTGACCGCCCTCACCTGGCTTAGCGCCTTGCGCCATTTTGATCTGAATTTGATCAGCAGAGCGCAAATATTCAGTTGTTACCCCAAAGCGCCCAGAAGCAACCTGCTTAATTTTGGAGCGTAATGAATCACCGTCTTGTAAAGGAATATTCACTTCGACTACATCATCACCAAGGATGCTCGCTAAAGTTTCGCCCTGCTTAATCGGAATACCTTTTAATTCTTTAACATAACGATTAGGATCTTCACCGCCTTCACCCGTATTCGATTTACCACCGATACGATTCATAGCAATTGCTAAAGTCGCATGCGCCTCAGTCGAGATTGAACCCAAAGACATTGCACCGGTAGCAAAGCGCTTCACAATCTCTTTGGCTGGCTCTACTTCATCCAGGGGAATTGCTTTAGCTGGATCAATCTTGAACTCGAATAAACCACGCAAGGTCATTTGACGCTTACTTTGATCATTGATGATGTTGGCGTACTCTTTATAGGTCTGATACCCCTTCTCGATACCAATGCGAGTTGAATGCTGTAGTTTTGCAATCGTGTCAGGCGTCCACATATGGTTTTCACCACGGATACGAAAAGCATATTCACCACCGGCATCGAGCATGTCCTCTAAAACAGGATCATCGCCAAATGCAGCTTGGTGCATTCTTAAGGCCTCCTCAGCAACATCAAATACTCCGATGCCGCCAACATTTGAAGGCGTACCCTTGAAGTATTGATTGATCACTTCTGGATTTAAACCAATCGCCTCAAAAATTTGTGAGCCGGTATATGACATATAAGTAGAGATGCCCATCTTGGACATCACTTTTTGCAAGCCCTTACCGACGGCTTTGACGTAGTTCTTGATGGCTTTCTCAGGGGACAAATCACCTGTGAGACCTTTTGCCATCTCGGCAAGTGTTTCCATTGCAAGATAGGGATGAATAGCTTCTGCACCATAGCCAGCCAAGAGTGCAAAGTGATGCGTCTCTCGCGCGCTTCCGGTTTCGACTACAAGGCCTACACTGGTGCGTAATCCTTTTTCAACCAGATGCTGATGAATTGCGGAAGTGGCTAATAATGCAGGAATGGCAACGTGTTGCTCATCCACTTGACGATCGCTCACAATCAAAATGTTATAGCCCGAACGAACGGCATCTGCAGCTTCAGCACAGAGTGAGGCAAGTCGAGCCTCAATACCGGCCTTACCCCAAGCAGCTGGGTAGCAGATATCAAGCTCATATGAGCGGAACTTACCATTAGTGTAATGACCAATATGACGAATCTTAGTGATGTCATCAAAGTCCAAAATAGGTTGACTGACTTCCAAGCGCATTGGTGGATTGATATTGTTGGTATCAAGCAGATTAGGCTTAGGCCCAATGAAAGAAACTAAAGACATCACCATGTTTTCGCGAATCGGATCAATCGGAGGATTGGTCACTTGCGCAAACAATTGCTTAAAGTAGTTATAGAGTGGCTTGTTCTTATTAGAGAGCACAGCCAATGGGCTGTCATTACCCATGGATCCAATTGCCTCTTCTCCATTTTGAGCCATTGGTGCCATCAGATATTTAATATCTTCTTGGGTGTATGCAAATGCTTGCTGACGATCTAATAGTTTTGCAGCAGGACGGATCGTCATCTTCTCATCGATCAAATCCGCTTTGCTTGCATCCACTTCATCGAGCTTGATGCGCACTGCGTCAATCCAGCTCTTATATGGCTTCGCTTTCGAAACTGCATTTTTAAGCTCGACGTCATCAATAATGCGTCCTTGCTCCATATCAATCATGAACATCTTGCCAGGTTGCAAGCGCCATTTCTGAACAATCTTGCTTTCTGGAATTGACAGGACCCCTGCTTCAGATGCCATGATGACCAAATCATCATCAGTCACATAGTAACGTGCAGGACGTAACCCATTACGATCAAGCGTTGCGCCAATTTGACGTCCATCTGTAAATGCCATCGCTGCAGGACCATCCCAAGGCTCCATCATCGATGCGTGATACTCGTAAAACGCACGACGGTTATCGTCCATCAAAGTGTGCTGTTCCCATGCTTCTGGAATCATCATCATCATGGCTTGCGCCAGTGGATACCCCGCCATGACTAGTAACTCTAAGCAGTTATCAAAGCAAGCAGTATCTGATTGACCTGGATAGATCAGTGGCCATAATTTTTTGAGGTCATCACCTAACACTGGTGAGCTAATTGCGCCCTCACGAGCATTGACCCAATTGACGTTACCCTTAACGGTATTGATTTCTCCGTTATGCGCAATCATGCGATAGGGATGAGCTAGTTCCCAGGCAGGGAATGTATTAGTTGAGAAACGTTGATGGACTAACGCTAAGGCTGAGACAGTGCGCTCATCCTGTAAATCTTCGTAATAAGCTCCCACTTGGTTTGCCAAGAGTAGGCCTTTATAAACAATAGTGCGAGCAGACATTGAGGCAACAAAATATTCTTTGCCATGCTTCAAATGCAAATCCTGTATTGCGTGACTTGCGGTTTTCCGAATCACGTATAACTTTCGCTCTAAGGCGTCGGTCGTCATAATGTCGCGACCACGTCCAATAAAGATTTGACGTATGAACGGCTCTGTCATTCGGACGGTAGGTGACATTGGCAGCTTCACATCGATGGGTACATCTCTCCAACCGAGGACAACTTGACCTTCTAAACGAACGGTGCGCTCCAACTCTTGTTCGCATGCAAGACGAGATGCATTTTCTTTAGGCAGAAAAATCATGCCAACACCGTATTCACCTTGAGGTGGCAATGTGACGCCTTGCTTCGCCATTTCTTCGCGATACAAAGCATCGGGAATCTGAATCAAAATTCCAGCACCGTCTCCCATCAAAGGATCTGCGCCAACTGCGCCTCGATGATCCAGGTTTTCTAATATCTTCAAACCTTGAGCTACGATCTCATGCGACTTTTTACCCTTAATGTGCGCAACAAATCCTACGCCGCAGGCATCGTGTTCATTTTGGGGATCGTACAAACCTTGTGCGATTGGACGAATTTGAGTGCTAAATGATGTTTTCATGATTCTTCCGAGGGCTTTATTGGCCTTATTACTTTTGGAGGATCAAATATAGGGGAATACCCCTCACGATGCAATAGAAATTAAATGACTCTGTCCCATTTAATTTCGGGGTCACTCGTAAAAACGATTTTAATTAGGGACAGAGTCGTTACTATAGGACTCAATATCCTTAATTAGCTATAGAAAGGGTATTTTCCTTTTTAGGCCGCCCCCGATGCCGAATTTCCAGCTGATCTGGACGATCTTTAAACAACTTTTGCGCCAATGCATCGCTCAACCAGGGTTTGGAGCGTAATAGGGCTTCGGTTATTTGCCGATCTTCCCAGTGGGGCGCACCCTCCTTAATAAATCCTGCCCAAGCCATTTGCCGCTCAAAGGGGGTATTACCTAACTTCCAAAAAGATTCGTGATCGACCAACCAGGGCTCCACCTTTTGTCCAGTGTGAGATGGATAGCTGCTCCATGTTGAATCTTGGGGGCTGGATTCAAAACCAACGCGTACCGGATTTAATTCGATATAGCGCTGACAGCGTAAGAAATAACTTGGATCAATTAAGGATGAGCGAAAACGCCCCTCCCAAATGGTGCCAGATCGATGATGCTGTTGATTGAAGTACTGTGCATAGCGCCGACCTAGAGACTGCATGGTCTTGGCTAATGAATCTGCTTTACTTGGGGTCACTAATAAATGCACATGATTAGGCATCAGAACAAAAGCGTGTACTGAGCAAGCAAATTGTTTGGCAGCTTCTTTTAACCAATCGAGATAGACGCGGCGATCTTCGTCACTAAAAAATAGAGTCTGACGATTATTGCCTCTGACCATGACATGCATCGCCTGTCCAGGAATGACTGTGCGAGCTTGTCGTGCCATTAAATAAAAGATTATTGAAGTTCGCGCACACCGCCATTAGGCGCAAACTCAGGAATAAACCAATCCCCATCAAACTGAGTAACACCATCTGGTACCTCGCGAGATTCTTGAGGAACCCCTTTTAAAGCAACTCCATATACGAGATCCACATTGGTAATGCGAGTCCTCCACCAGTTTCTTTATCACCCAAACTTTCGGGCTTATCAAAACCAATCCAAGCGATCGCAACTAGCTTTGGGTTATATCCTGCAAACCAAGCATCATGAGATTCATTGGTAGTACCAGTTTTTCCTGCAATATCAGTTCGACCCAACTTAGCGCGCGCACTAGCAGCTGTTCCAGTTTTAGTTACTTCTTGCAACAAACTATCCATCACAAAGGCTGTACGCTTATCAAGCACTCGACTTGCATCTTCACCAGCACGAACAGGTTTTGCTTCAAATAAGACATTGCCTTTGGTATCAATCATCCTATCGATCAAGTAGGGCTCCACTTGATAGCCGCCATTTGCAAATACGCTATATGCGGTTGCCATCTGTAAAGGAGTTACTGAACCCGCTCCCAAGG
>Ga0208614_1000759_pt1 | contig 9067 bp, 14 predicted proteins | sample CryBogCBE23Jun09_FD_184554 | JGI IMG/M metagenome (GOLD analysis project Ga0208614, IMG submission 184554) | Freshwater microbial communities from Crystal Bog, Wisconsin, USA - CBE23Jun09 (SPAdes) | ecosystem: Environmental > Aquatic > Freshwater > Lake | place: Crystal Bog, Wisconsin, USA...
AGAGGAATTGTAGTATCTGTTTTTTGTCGCAAAATTACTATGTAACACCCATTGTCATTCGCCGTAATTGTAATTACTTGGTTATATTGAAACTAAGCGGTAATAGGGAAATCAAAACCATATTACATGAAGCAGGTGTTGGTATTACAATAGACCAACTTATGAATATGTATGAATATAGCACTCGGGAGAAATTTAATACTTTTATCATAGACTACGAAAGCACAGACATAAATCATCGTTATAGACACAATTTTACTGCATATTTATGTCCTGGTGACTTTGCCTAAGCATTCGTATTATATTCATCGTATTCGTTTAAATGGCTTAAAAACGATGAATATAATAATATATAGAAACAATATGGAAACTACTACTATTACTATTTTACCAATTTATTATAAATGCGATGTTTGTGATTATACATCTATATTGAAAGCAAATTATGACCGCCATTTACAAACCAAGAAACATCTTAAAAATATTGAGAAATTTAACGAGAAAATTATAGATGAAGCCGAGAAATTTTTGGACGAAGACAGCTCTATTGGGGATTTAAGCCCTTTGGGGGTTTCAGGCCCCCAAACAAGCAACAGCAATAGTAGTGAGGATAGTAAAAAAGAACAATTTGATGATACATATATTAGTCCAGTAAAAAATGACAACCTCCTGAGAGATGACATCTTTTACGCTAAGATATATAACACATTATTTGAATTGAAACGTCAATACCCTAACAAATATCAGTTTGTTAGAAATACAGAACGTATGAAAAGGGAATGGGTTCGTTGGACACAGGAACAATATGATAATGATTATGTATATTGCTATACGAAATGGTTTAGAGAAATTTCAAAGTGTAATGAGCAGTTGATTGGAAAGTTTATTGTGTAATCGTATGGTTCATTCTTTTTTATTTCATTTTTTTTTAAAGAGCAAGAAAAATGAAACAACTAAATTTTTCACTACCAAAGCAAATTATCACTATACCACCCGTTAGAGCCAACTTTTGTTCTATCTTTAATATGACGAAGTTTATACAAACGGCGACGCTCATTAGCATAAGCCTCACCATTTTTTTCCAAATAATTTGGGAAATCCATGTAGCCGTAAGCTCCTATACTCGCAATTTTTTTACCATTTTTGAAAACGTCTATCTTTTTCTTAGAGTTTGTAGATGGTTTCACTTCAACACCTAATTCTTTTGCTTTGCGTTTTGTATAGTCTGTTATTTCATACATAGAATATATACATATAATTCTATATATGAAAAAAACATCTTCTATCAGAAATATTAAAGGTCGTGAAAAACCAAATGACATTATCCATACACCTATAAGCGTCGTTCAGATAATGGTTCATATTTGTGAATTAAAAGATGCGGATACGGTTTTAGACCCTTCAGCCGGTTCTAACAAAGTATTCTATAATACCTTTCCAGATTTTGTGAAAAAGGATTATTGTGAAATCACAGAAGGTAAGGATTTTTTTGAATATCATAACAAAGTTGATTGTATTGTAGGGAACCCTCCTTATAGTCTCTGGGATAAATGGTTAGAGCATACTATGAGTATAACAGACAAATTTTGTTATATTTTTGGAAGTTTAAATTTAACTCCAGCTCGTCTAACAAAAATAATAACCCGGGGTTATGGTGTTACGAAAATACATATGTTAAATATCGATTGGTGGTTTGGAAGTTCTATCATCGTATTATTTGAAAAGAATAAACAAAGTTTAATAACTACATCCTCAAATGTATATTGTGACATTTGTAATAAGAATTGTAACCGTGGGAAAGGTGGTAGGTCTATGAACGAATGTTGTCCTAAGAAAAAACCGAAAACCTCTTAGTCTTATACAATTGTGGCTCATAAGAACGCCTTGCGTTAATTTCACGGCACACCATCATATGGTTTGATTTTACAGTGTTAATTACATGAATAGGGTTTTGGTCCATCGAAATCCATTCCATTAAATCGGCACTGGAGTAGAACACGAATGCTTTCATTATGTATTGATATTCATTATTCGTTTATATAGATATATTTTACTATTTTCAAAATACATAGATACAAAGGATAGACAAGACTGAAGATATGCTAATGTTTATGTATAATTTCTTAGATGAGTTGGAAATGGAAGATATAAATTTGTGATGTATTATGTATTCATTTCCTTTTATAGTTTGATAGTATCTAAGAAATATATGATTGCCCCAAATGCCCCAAATGCCCCAAGAAATCCATAACTTTACAAACTTTTATATAAAAGATTTGGAATACTATTATTTTTTGTTTGTAGTAGAAAGTTAGTAAAGTTTGTATATTCTTGGGGCATTTGGGGCATTTGGGGCATTCGTTATATTTATTCATTCAATTAATTTTCTTTACTTTTAATACCAACATACACCCATTTTTTTCTGTATTCACCAGAATAGCATCTTGTTTTTATAATTCCCAACTTTTGTAATTCCATCATAACCTTCTTTTTATCGAGGTCGGGTAATATATCACTTACCAGTATCATATCATCTTTGTCTTGTGTAAATTCGTAATTATCTAACAAAAGTTCTGTGATAGATTGATATTTAACTTCTTCGTCAATATCATTTTCAATCTCAACTTTACAACATTTATAACTTTCAAACAATAACATCATAAACGCTTTGCGATATTCTTCACCTTCACATTTATCTTTTAATGTTTCATCACTTACCCTATACCCTTTTAAAATTCGTTCATCAACACCTTGTAATCGCAATTCATCAATTTTTGCTTTTGTTTTAAATTGAACTAAACTTTGGAACCCGATTTCATGTTCTTTACAATCTTGTTCAGTAAAAGATAGTGAGTTATTACCAAATACAGCAGGGGTCATTTGAATTTTGAAAGTTGTATCTTTACGGTCATAATTTCTTCTAGCAGTTTGTTCATCACCACCAGAAACGAGTTTTTTCCACAACACTGCATTTATTTTTAATCCTTTTTCTGCTTCAGGTGTTTCTTGATTAATACCCAATCTAACAAACTCAAAATCTAGTAACCAATACAACATTCTACTTGCTTCTTGTGTATTTACATCCTTCTTACTACATAACAGATTATTCAATACTAATGGTTTCACATAATCCCCAAAACCTTTGAACAAGGTATAGATAATACCTTTCCCACAATTTCTATTACCCAAATAAGTCATAAAATTTTTATCCTCAATATGTCCTGCCATTGCTCTAGCAAAGAAATGTAATGCTCTGTCGAGTTTGTCTTCAAACAAAGGTTTCAAAATAATGTCTTTCACTTTATCCATAACATCTCTGTCAGGATTAGCGAAGTAGTCATAAAACTTTGTTGGTATTTGAACACATGAATAGTATTCAAAATCAACTTCTTCCCATTTGTAAAATCGTTTTTGTATAAAGTCCAAAATACCATCTAAATAACACAATCTTCCTTTGGTTGTAGAGTGAAACTTTTCATAAAGGTCAATATCTTGAATGATTTTAATTTTTGCCATAACTGCTTCCTTCACATTTTTTGTATTTTTAATATTTTGAACAAACATTACTCTGTCGCCATTATCGTTTTTCTTATACATTCGTTTTTTCAAAATGTATGTTAAAAGAAAGTTGTCGATGTATTCAGTATCATTCATCCATACATGGTTATGCTTCAAAAACAATCTCCCTTTATTGAAAATCAAAGCATGTTTCAGTTCTTCGACTAATATATCACTTGCTTCATCATCATTCTCAACATAACAATCATTCGGGTCGTATTCAACAAAACGTTTATTGATTTCTTTTAGTTTTTTAGCATCAACTTTTTTGGCGAATTCGATGATGGTTTTTCTGCCAACTTTCATATTTCTATCTTTGCGAATACACAGATAATCATAAAATTTATCAAATTCATCTTTCTTATTTTGAGAACCCCAATTCATAGTTAATTTATGAAATAATGTCCTTGCTTTTTCAACACCCAATATATTAATAAAAGCATAACCAACCTTTGTATAATCATTGTTAGAACCTTCATTACAAGTTTCAATTAATAATCCAGCGTCGATATAAGCATCAAACTTTTTATAATCCATAACATTATTGGTTTCATTAACAACTGAAGTTATATAAGGAACCGAAATAGGTTCTTTATGAATTACAATAGCATCGTCAGGTATAAATGCGGAAATACAATGACCTTCAAATGTTCCAGAATGCAAAACCAATGGTCTATCTTCCCCTACCTTACTGCACCATAAACTTCTCATTTTGCTCTTAGAACTATAAACACTTGTATCAAATAATTTTAAGCCAGGCATATAATCATTAACATCAGTAAATTTTTTAGCATAATTATTTAATTCATCACCAATTATCTTTTGAGTTTTCTTAGTAGCAATGACATTTTCAACATTGATATGAATAGAAACTTTCCACAAAGTTGAACTATTCGACTGACAAATGGTATAACGAGGATTTGGTTGATTAAAATCTTCAATGCAAAATTTGTTAATAACATCAAGAGCACGATTTAATATTTCATTAAACCATTCTTCATTATATTCTACATCCTTCATGTCATCAGATTGTTTAAAGTCAATATCAAAATATAGTTTTACATTTTCATCGTCAGGAATGACTTCATAACATCCAACATTTTTACATAACTCTTCATATTTATCACAAGAAATCGTTTTGACATCGGAATCGGTAGAGTTAATTTTTGTTGTGTATTTGATAGTTGTCATTATCGTGATTATACTTAACAAAGAAAAGAATTGTTTAAACCATTTCATTTTTATTTGTAAATATGAGATACAACCGAATATCTCATATTTTTAAAAAATTCAATCTTGAAAAAAAGCATTTAAGATGTTACATAAAATTTTACATTGTGATTGAAATGCACGTAATCTTCTCATGGCATTTTTTGTATTTTTTCTCCATTCATCGCGATGACCTTCACGATATTTATAAATTGCTTCTTTCTTTTGTTCATAAGTTTGATACTTTTGAACTTTAAGCATATTCCTAGATTGTTATAATATATATAGATATAAAATCTCTAAATCATTTTCCCAACAGTCTTCATATTTTTAACATTCATAATCTCTTAAATCTTCACGACATAAAGGACAAGGAATAGTTATATTTTCTTCCTCGTCTTCAACCCCTTTTATTTTTAATAAACATGGAATGCATAAAGTACCTTTACAACATTGCGTTTTAGCATAAGTGAATTCATTACACACACAACACTCATCATAATTGGCTTTAACTCTATCACTACCCATCGTCATAAATTCTACCATACTACTATCCAATTTACTCTTAGCATAATCATCATCATCTAAGATTAACTTATTGTATAACTTGTCATATCTAAGATTACTAATCATTGTCCTTACTTGATTTAATAGACCTGTTATGGTTTCAATTTCAATTTTTTCTACTGTTTGATAGTCTTTTTTAATATGGGGAATGTAAAATTTATAATCATCTTCTTTGAATATTTTTATGATTACTGAAATATCGAAAAGGGATATAACATCAGGTCTAAATCGGTGTTTGTAAAATCTACAAGTAACTACATATTTCATATCATCAACAATTAACTCGGGTAAATTATATTCAACCATATCATTACTTTTAAACGAACACCTTTTCGCACTTTCATATTCCTTTTCAACATAATTCTTCAATTGCTCTTCAATTGTTGTCATTGCTTCTTATAGTGATGTATAGATAATTCTTTAAACCATTTCATTTTAATTTTTAAATAATGAGATACAACCGAATATCTCATAATTTTAGTAATATTTGCCCGTATGGAGCTGTCAATCATCAAAGAAATTCACAAGTATATTCAAAAGTTGTTTAACACCTGCTTGATATGCTCTTATTCGTCTCATAGACATTTTAGTATATTCCCTATTCAATATTAATACCTTTTCATAATTTTTTGCCCTGTATCTTATGATACTCGCTTTGTTTTGCGAATATGTTGGCGACGGCATTTTGAGTTTGTTATGTATATATAGTATAGAGTGATTATTTTAAATCACTTTTATCCTTTAATCCTTCATGTTTATACGGGCAACATTTATCGTATAGTTTCTTGTCCTTCAATGTATAGAAGATAATCGCCCCATCATTGCTTACATAACCCCTCTTCTTTTTGAAGAAATCTTTAACATCTTTATTGAAATCCTGCTTTGCGGTTTCCATATACATTACACGAATAGATTTCCTTTAAGATTTTCACGCGTCAAAGATATAATCCCAATCCATGATGAGTATGAAATCCTTTAGCAATCATATTAACAGCATCTTCAGCCCTTCTTTCTATCATTTCTAACATTTCCGTTTGTTTATCACCAGTAGGAATAAAAGGAGAAGCACCAATCCCCTTACCATGTTCTCTTGGGACTAATGTTCCATGTTCTATACCTTCAAGTAATCTCATTTGAGCCATAGCTTTTTTCTTAGTTGTTTTTTTGGAATGAGCCTCTCTCGTGGCTGTATTGATAAGCGAAAAACCACCTTTTACTTTTACAATAGCATATGGCATTATCTATATCATATACAAAGAGAAATAATGAAATTACATAGGAATTTCACCAACATCTCCATCAATTAAAACACACCTCATTATGGTATTAAATTTATCTTCTAAAAATCCAATATCGTAATCAAAATAGGTCTTAACTTTTTCTGTATATTTCAATTTTGTTAGAGAATTCATTTCCCTTACATTACTATATACAGGTTCATTCAAATCAAACAAAGAGATTACTTTACAATATTCAGCCTTCCTTTTCAATCGTTGATATTCATTTTCATCTTTTCTTAGTTCATCAACTCCTTCTAAACCTTTCTTTACAATTTCTTGAATTTCTTCTTCTGTTAATGGAACATGTGTATCTTCAACAATTTCAGTTAGACAAATAGCAGGAGTAGCTTCATTAGGGTCTATTTCAACAAATTTATGGAGTTTATCCCCTACCAATTTTTCAATAGGTTCAACAAGTTCATCTTGAACATTCTCTAATTTCTTTTTAACATCTTCAAAGGATAATTGCGTTTCCATATACTATATAATATCATAATAAAATATAATGAAAAGATTAACGAATAAAGGTAAATATTACTGCCTAATTTGTAACGAACATAGTGATACTCCGTCTCATAATTTATGCTATGAATTCAAACTTTTCCAAATCAAAGAAGAACAAAAAAAACTGAGCGAAGCTTGGGATTTACTTCAAATGGCATATGATTATATTGATGATTTTCATTGTAGTCATATGACGATAGAACAGAGGCACAATAATGCGGAAAAAAAATGATTTAATTTCTCCATGGATAATATAACAATATTTTAATAATGTCAATCCAAGAAATACTAAGAAAAAACAAGCCTGATGTCAAAGAAAGCAGTATTAAAACGTATAGTTTAATAGTAGGAAAACTTTGTAGAAATTTGGAATTACATTTTGAAGAAGATGTATTCATAAAACATAAAGCAAAAGTAATGGAATATTTACGACATGTTCCTATTAGCACGCAAAGAAGTGTTATTTCGGCAATCATAGCTATTCATCCAGACGAACATTTTAAAGAACTTCTAGATAGGGCAAACGCCGATTACAATGCTGAAAAAGCAACTGGCGAAGCGACACAAAAAGAAAAGGATAATTGGGTTAGTCAAGATGAGATAAAGGATAAATTGATAGAGTTGAAAGAACTTATGAAATCAACATTATCTAAGAAAACTCCATTAACAGCAAAAGACTATCAAGTATTACAAAACTATGTTATATTGGCATTAGCAGGAGGTCAATATATACCTCCTCGTAGATTAGCCGATTTTACAAATCTTAAAATCAATAATATCAATCATGAAACAGATAATTATATCAAAGACCATAATATTCTTATCTTAAATGTATATAAAACTTCTGGGACGTATGGAGAACAGGAAATAGGATTACCTAAGAAATTGGTTAAAATCATTAGCGACTTTATAAAACAAACTCATCACATTAATCGTGAGTATTTATTATTTGATAATTTCTATCAACCATTAACGAGTGTTAAATTAAATCAGCGCCTTAATAGCATTTTTGGTGGGAAAAAAATTAGCACGAATAACATTCGTCATTCATACTTAACTGAAAAATTTGGCAATAATTATCAAGATATGAAAGATACTGCTAATATGATGGGAACGAGTGTAAGCACTATACAAGGACATTACATTAAGTCTTCATATAACTAATTACAGCCTTCACATATTTCCTTATGGTGTAGCCAGTCACTTCTTTGACATTCTACACCACAATAACAAGCTCTTCTACATTTACCACATTTTAATAAGGCTGGTGAATTACAAGCAACACATACACCCACTTTTTTTGTCTTGGTTTTTTTATTGTTTTTACGAAACTCTTCTAATATTTCTCTACGCTCACGCAAAGCTTTTTTACGTAATATTTGAACTGTGTCCATTACTTTATCTACAAATATACTATACAAATTTTCTAAAATATCTTCATTTAACTCTTCACGCTTACAAGTTTTAAGCACAGTTGATGTCACATTTCTACGAACAATTCTACCTACTGTTTCCCCTATTTCTTCTGTTGGACTATCTAATATTTCAAAAACAGATTGTGCCGTATTGTCTAAATAGTGTTCTATAAAATATTCTAATGCTCTTGTTTCTACTGGAATTATTGATGTAGGAGGAGAATTTGGTTCTGCTCGTAACATAACTTTTCTCGTTGTTGTCATTGTTCGCTTTTAAATCTCTTTTGATTTCTTGTTATTGCTCTCATTCATTAGCAAGTTTTTTCATTTCATTTTTTTTTGAAACGCAATAAAAATGAAATAACTAAATAACCTCTCATCGTTGTATTACAAGAAGCGAAAGAGTTAAGGGAGAGACGCAAGAAATAGTCACGGCACGATAGATTTCATTAGATGTAGTTCCATGTAGTATAATTGTATTGAATTTGTTATGATGAATGGTAATAGGAGTAGAGTATTATATATATCTTCTTT